>BNJT01001525.1_pt1 | contig 290010 bp, 452 predicted proteins | sample 8540491 | NCBI WGS metagenome assembly BNJT01 (sample SAMD00202455, study PRJDB9452) | human saliva metagenome | host: Homo sapiens | reverse complement strand
TCTTTTCTCACATCCCTGTCTCTCAGTGTTTTTCCGTTTTCCCCGTTGTACTTAATGTTTTTGTAGGGCATCCAGCCGACAGAGATAGCTGTCTTCTCTTGGCCCACCTCAATCCGAATTAGTCCCTCAAAGTCCCCTGTTCCGCTCCCAGAGGAGATATTGATTTCCTTCGTCCTCTTCTCTTTCTTCCCTCAAGAGAAGCACATGGAATGACAGCAAAAAGAATCCCTCCGCCGATCTTAATCGATCAACAGAGGGGACTTCCCTTTTCAAAAACGGCAGCTACCTACTCTCCCACTTTTTAGTTCAGCAGTACCATCGGCGTTACAGGGGCTTAACTTCTCTGTTCGGAATGGGAAGAGGTGGATCCCCGTGCTATAACTACCTTAATATCTCTTCTTTTTGACATCTTCAGGACAAAACAAAGAGTTAAGACTCCGCTTTACATCGGATATCTACTCTTCTTTAAAGGGATCTTCTTGCCGTAGCGATAAAACGTCTTGTAAACTCTTTTTCCGATAAAAAGTTTCGGGCAATTAGTACTGCTCAGCTTTGCCATTACTGACTTTACACCTGCAGCCTATCTACGTCGTAGTCTTCGACGACCCTCAATGGATATCTCATCTTGAGGAAGGCTTCGTGCTAGATGCTTTCCAGCACTTATCCTTTCCAGACTTAACTACCCGGCTGTGCTCCTGGCGAAACAACTCGGCATATCAGAGGTCTGTCCGACACGGTCCTCTCGTACTAGTGTCAGGATCCCCGCAAATATCTTACGCCCACGATAGATAGAGACCGAACTGTCTCACGACGTTCTGAACCCAGCTCGCGTGCCACTTTAATGGGCGAACAGCCCGACCCTGGGACCTTCTCCAGCCCCAGGATGTGACGAGCCGACATCGAGGTGCCAAAACCGCCGCGTCGATATGAGCTCTTGGCGGCGATCGGCCTGTTATCCCCGGGTACCTTTTATCCTTTGAGCGATGGCCCTTCCATACGGAACCACCGGATCACTATGCTCTGGTTTCCTACCTGATCGACTTGTAGGTCTCTCAGTCAAGCACCCTATGCCATTACACTCTACGACCGGTTACCAATCGGTCTGAGGGTACCTCTTAAAGCACTCCGTTACGCTTTTGGAGGCGACCACCCTCAGTCAAACTACCCACCATACACCGTCCTCCCTTTCCCGGGGTTAGAAACCAAACACACAAAAGGGCCGTATTTCAACAGCGGCTCCACGATGACTGGCGTCACCCGTCTCTCAGCCTCCGGCCTATCCTACACATCGCATGCCCAATTTCAATGTAAAGCTATAGTAAAGGGTTCACGGGGTCTTTTCGTCCCATCGCGGGTAATCGGCATCTTCACCGATACTACAATTTCACCGAGCTCACAGTTGAGACAGTGCCCAGATCGTTACACCATTCGTGCAGGTCGGAACTTACCCGACGAAAGGAATTTCGCTACCTTAGGACCGTATACCGTTACGGGCCGCCGTTTACTGGGAGCTTCAATTCAATGCTTCTCCCTTACAGGGATGACATCTCCTCTTAACCTTCCAGCACCGGGCGAGTGTCAGACCATATACCTCATCTTTCGATTTCGCATAGTCATGTGTTTTTGTTAAACAGTCGCCTGGGCCTATTCTCTGCGACCAATATTGCTATTGGCGTCCTTTATCCCGAAGTTACAGGACCATTTTGCCTGGTTCCTTAACCGTGAATCACTCGAGCGCCTTGGTATTTTCAACCCGACCACGTGTGTCCGTTTCGAGTACGGGTGCTTGTAGATATGTTTAGCGGGTTTTCTTGGGGAGCCTGATTATGCTCTTATTACATTGTACAAGTACGCTGTATACTGTCAGGTTCGACTCTTGTTGCGGATTTGCCTACAACAATCAACGTCTACACCCTTCAACCACCTATTCCGTCAGATGGCCGAGCTGTCACTTCTCCGTCTCCACATCCTCCACAAAGCAGTACCGGAATATTAACCGGTTCTTCCATCGGCATCGCCCTTCGGCTTAGCCTTAGGTCCCGACCAACCCTGATCCGATTAGCGTTGATCAGAACCCTTTGGTCTTTCGGCGAGGGTTTTCTCACCTTTATCGTTACCTTACCTGCATTTGCTTTTCCATCCGCTCCAACAAGGGTCACCCCTCATCTTCAACGCTGATAATGGAATGCTCCCCTACCGATCTTTTCGATCTCACAGCTTCGGTAAACAGCTTATGCCCGATTATTATCCATGCCCGACCCCTCGACCAGTGAGCTGTTACGCACTCTTTAAATGAATGGCTGCTTCCAAAGCCAACATCCTGGCATGCGTCGCTGCGGTCGGACTTCGTTAATGCAACTTAGCTGCTATTTGGGGACCTTAGCCGGTGATCTGATTCTTCTCCTCTCGGACATGGACCTTGCACCCATGCCCTCACCCCGGGATGTTGCTGATGAGCATTCGGAGTTTGGCCGGACTTGATAGGCCGGTGAAGCCCTCGCATCCAATCAGTCGCTCTACCTCTCATCAGTACACTTACCCAGGCTGCACCTAAATGCATTTCGGGAGTACGAGCTATCTCCAAGTTTGATTGGCCTTTCACCCCTACCCACAGCTCATTGGAACACTTTTCAACGTATATCCATTCGGCCCTCCAGTTGGTGTTACCCAACCTTCAGCCTGGCCATCGGTAGATCACTTGGTTTCGCGTCTGCTCCTTTTGACTTAGGCGCCCTATTCAGACTCGCTTTCGCTTCGGCTACGCACCTACTGATGCTTTAACCTTGCCAGCAACAACTCTCGCAGGTTCATTATGCAAAAGGCACGCCGTCACACCTTAAAAAGATGCTCCGACCGCTTGTAGGCAGACGGGTTCAGGGTCTATTTCACTCCTCTATTCGAGGTCTTTTTCACCTTTCCCTCACGGTACTGGTTCACTATCGGTCTCGGAGTATTTAGCTTACATGGGATGGTCCCATCAGATTCGATCAGGATTTCACGTGTCCCGACTTCACCAGGTGATATCGCTAGAGCTCTTACATTCGTGTGACGGGACTTTCACCCTCTCTGCATGATCCTCTTTCCAGCGGGTTCCACTTTCCTTTGTTTCTAGCCACATTGCGATCCTACAACCCCACTATGATGCCGAAACATCTATGGTTTGGGCTTTTGCGCACGTTCGCTCGCCACTACTTACGCAATCATTGTTATTTCTCTTCCTATGGGTACTTAGATGTTTCAGTTCCCCACGTTCGCTCATCTTTTCGATGTGATTGATTATCTTCTACATATCGCGGTTTCATTCGGACATCCCGGCGTCAAAGGGGTTGTTGCACCTCAACCGGAGCTTTTCGCAGCTTATCACGTCCTTCGTCGCCTCCGAGAGCCAAGGCATCTCACCGTCTGCCCTTCTTTTACTTTTTATCTTTAATTGATCGTTCATCACTGAACGTGACAATCCGATTTTTATCTATAGGCTCTTCTTTTCGATTTTCACCTTAATTTCTCTTAGTCACTCTGCATTGAAGCCATCTTGATCAGAATATCCTCTTGAGAATACTTCTCCCATATTACTTCAATACAGTCTCTACTTTGTTTTGTCCAGTCAATGTCAAGATCTCATTCTTATCAATTCCCTAAATATAGGCTCTGATAATCGTAGTGAGAATAACGGATCGAACTGTTGACCCCTGCTTGCAAAGCAGGTGCTCTAGCCAGCTGAGCTAATCCCCATATTATACTCTCAGTAGTCCCAGGCAGAGTTGAACCGCCGACCTCTACATTATCAGTGTAGCGCTCTAACCAACTGAGCCATAGGACTCTCTTTCAACTTCCGCCGGGGAATATGGAAAACTTTCTTCTTTAGCCTCATCATGATGATTGTTTACCCACGGTCATCCAAGAATCAACTAACAGCTTCTCATTCTTCTGCTTTATAACGTGCAAAACAAGATAGTACGATACTAAAACAGTACTCGACTATACTACAGAAAGAAATCGAACATCTTTTTGAGCTATGCTCCAGAAAGGAGGTGTTCCAGCCGCACCTTCCGGTACGGCTACCTTGTTACGACTTAGCTCAGCCCAGTTTTACCCTAGGCCGATCCTTAACGAGTTACGGACTCTTTAGGCACTCGGCTCCATGGCTTGACGGGCGGTGTGTACAAGGCAGGAACGTATTCACCGCGCCATGGCTGATGCGCGATTACTAGCGAATCCAGCTTCACGGAGTCGAGTTGCAGACTCCGATCCGAACCGAGACAGGGTTTGAGATTTGCATCCGATCGCTCGGTAGCTGCCCTTTGTCCCTGCCATTGTAACACGTGTGTCGCCCCGGATGTAAGGGCCGTGCTGATTTGACGTCATCCCAACCTTCCTCACAGCTTACGCCGGCAGTCCCGCCAGAGTCCTCCAGCTTAACCTGTTAGCAACTGACGAGTCAGGGGTTGCGCTCGTTATGGCACTTAAGCCGACACCTCACGGCACGAGCTGACGACAACCATGCAGCACCTACATACCTGCCATTGCTGGAAAAACCATCTCGCAGTTCGTCAGGTACATTTCAATCCCTGCAAGGTTCCTCGCGTATCATCGAATTAAACCATACGTTCCTCCGCTTGTGCGGGCCCCGTCAATTCCTTTGAGTTTCACTGTTGCCGGCGTACTCCCCAGGTGGATTACTTAACGCTTTCGCTGTAGAGCTTACACTATATCGCAAACTCTAGTAATCATCGTTTACTGCGTGGACTACCAGGGTATCTAATCCTGTTTGATACCCACGCTTTCGTGCTTCAGTGTCAGTTAGCCTGGCTAAGCTGCCTTCGCAATCGGAGTTCTGCGTGATCTCTATGCATTTCACCGCTACACCACGCATTCCGCCTACTTCATCCATACTCAAGACCACCAGTTTTCAACGGCAATTTTTATCGTTGAGCGACAAACTTTCACCACTGACTTAACAGGTCCACCTACGCACCCTTTAAACCCAATAAATCCGGATAACGCTCGCATCCTCCGTATTACCGCGGCTGCTGGCACGGAGTTAGCCGATACTTATTGCAGGTACATCACAACTATCCACACGTGAGTACTCTTTATTCCCCTGCAAAAGGTTTACAACCCGCAGACCGTCTCTTCACGCGACTTGGCTGGTTCAGGCTCTCGCCCATTGACCAATATTCCTCACTGCTGCCTCGTAGAGTCTCGTCCGTGTCTCAGTACCAGTGTGGACTTTCCTCTCAGAACCCTAACCATCGTAGCCTGGTGTACGTTACCTCACCAACTAGCCAATCGGTACGCATGCCCATCCACAAACCGATAAATCTTTAACAAAATAACACCATGCGGTGTCCCCGTTTTATAGTAGTACTAGACCGACTTTCGCCGGATTATTCTTCTGTTGTGGGTAGGTTGTACACGCGTTACTCACCCAGTGCGCCGGTCGCCAACTTTAAATGCTACAAATTGCTGCCCTCGACTTGCATGTGTTCAGCCTGTCGCTAGCGTTCATCCTGAGCCAGGATCAAACTCTCCGTTGTTGATATTGTTTATATCCTTTGCTTCGCTCATATAGATGTTCTTTTTCTTAATTGTATCATTGACGGTACTTTCTATTCTTTCTGGTACTACATCTCGTATACATGTAAATCTTACGAATCGCTCTTTCTTTTGCTGATAGAGCCTCCATTATTGACTCTCTCTATTCTAGCATCTCTTTCTTCCGTCCTGCTGTCTCTCGCTAGGTTTCGGGCGCATAAAAGATAAAACCCTTTATTTCATTCCACCAAATTTTTCGAGAGACGGGCGATTCTCTTGTTGAACGGTGCTTGCTTCTTTACTCACATTTGAGAGTGATAACTCCTCATCGAGCCTCCTCGTCGTCCAAATTCCTACACTTGAACATTTCAACTTCTTCCCATTAACCAAGAAGAAGGCTGCTTTCAAGTCTCTTTGACGACTCTTGCTGCACATAGCTCTTCCCGCATTTCATCTTTTATCGTCGCTCCTCTCTCGAGCAGGGTGCAAAGTACATGGACTCTCTCTCTCATCCAAATTTTACCACCCTTACCCCCTGTGTTAAATTGTGCTTGATTGCTGATTTCAGATACTATGCAAAAACGAGAACCGCTCTATTGAGACAGCCAAATGGAGAGGCAAAAATCTCTGTTCATGGTGGTAGGGCTCCCCTTTGATGATCGTCATTGAGCGGTATAGCTGTTCTGAAAATCACTCGAACCATTTTGATGGGAGAGGTCATTCGGCTAACGGATAAACGATCTGTCGCGCGGTGTAGACAGCATCACTGAACCCGTAGCAGGGCCGCCAATGACGGAAATAAGCCGTCTGGAGGGCTGTTGCAGTCGCTTCGAGGTGAACAGAGAAGCCGACGGAGGTGTGTTCGGTACCCTCTTTTCGCTCAGTAAGATGCATTGATCGCTGGTTGTGGCGCTTGGATCTGTTGGCGTACTGGGCTTTCTGCTGCGATTCGGTGAGGCGGGCGGCGTTTTTGACGTCGGGAATGATGCGTAAGGAGAAGGGGTAGATGGTGGGTCAGGCGGCGGACATACTCGTCTTGAGCTTCGCGCCAATAGGAAGGTCGGTACGCCGATCATCAAGTTCGACGTTCATGCGATTCAGTGCTGCTGGTTTTCGGTTGTGGGAGAGGGCGCCATAGGTGAAAGGTGACGCTTGACGACGGAGGGTCTGGCCGGTGATAAGGGTCGTCTTGTTGCGCTTGATGAGGGCGTTGACGGAGCGCACGAAGGCGGCGTAGGGGTGCGTCACCATTGAGGTGGATGAGGGGCGTTGACAGTCGTAATAAAGGTTGCGGTAGGCGGCGTCGACGCGCCGTTTGAGTTGGACGAGGCCAATCGTACGGTCGCCCATGACGCTCTATCCGGTGTTGATAAGCCTCTCGATAGGGCACGATCCCACGCTCCAGATCGTCGATAAAAAGGCGCACTACCAGCCTGCGCGAGGGGGCGGCGCCAATCTCGCGAAGGTCTGAATGAGGGTATTGAGGCGCCGGTTTCGTCGGTACGGTTCCGAATGGAGAGGTCGCCGATGTTACGGATCAGTTGAAGGGCGCGGGATGAGTGGCGGCCACGTCCGGATCCGGATGGCGGGTGCAGACATCAACGTAAGCGCGAAGGGTCGCGCCAGGCATTGTCGCGCCTCGTCGTGGCGAGCGGCGATGACGGCTGGAGAGGTGGTTCCAGGGTTTCGACAGCGTCGTCGAACGCACGATACGCCGCCGAAATCGGTCTTCGACGGCCGATTTGAGTTTGTCGGAATAGCCTTCATCCGCGGTTTCGAGCGGCAGATCCGGAAGCATCTCCTATCGAGGATTGATAGCCGCAAATCTTCCATCGAAAGGACGGTCCTATGCTCAATCCATCTACTTTCATTTTGTCGTTCTCCTTACATGTATATATGTGTACTTTTTCGAGTTGTCGAGGCCTGACCGCATGCCATGTACTTCGGCAGCAAACAAAGACCCAACTCCTCCTTGCGCAAGGGTATTTCTCAAAAGAGACGATCGTCACAGGCTATGACGATCCTTCTATAAGAGTATGAATCATAGTCTATGATGATACTTTATGTATTGGATACCATCTGTCATAGGCTGTGAAAGTTCTTATACGCATGAAACATAAAAATCATAGCCTGGAATAGTCCTTAGATAGATTATACCTCTCATTATATGCTATGAATACCTCTATATATATCAATAGAAAGAATTATAGGCTATGACAGATCTCATCTATATACATACTTCATCATATCCTATGAAAATAAATAATGAACTATATACTCAATATCATAGTCAATAATACTAAATCAATACACTCAATATCATCTTTCATAGGCTATGGAAATATATGTCTATATGAAATATTGAGATTATAGGACTGCTTGGAGAGACAGACGAGAGACCAAGCACGGGAATAAGACAGAGCGATCGGACGCAAAAACAAGGGGTCGGAAGTGCGGCATGACGGGCCGTTTGATGGCCCAAATAAGCGCTTCCACGGCGGTGTGGCCGGTCCGCACGACGTAGATCCGCTGATTCGTGCCATTTTGTGCGCTGGGATAATCGTCCGTACCTTTGCCTTAACTTCAAGTGGAAAATGGAAAAAACTCGAGACAGGGATATTTTCTTCAATGGTTGATCGGGGTGGGTGACTTGGGTGCTCATCAATGCCCTGTTTCTCGTTTTTATATCGTGCGCTCCAGCGCTGATTACACGCGACTTATCGGTCACAGCCTCAAGGAAATCATCCTGTTGCTGAACTTCTGTTACTTCTTCGCCCTCTACTTCGTTCCCGTCCGGGTGCACCTCTCGGTGGTCTTCTTGGACAACATCGTCAAACGGTCGTTCATGCGACGATTACGTTTCAGATGATCATGTTCACCACATGCCTCATTTTCACTGCGTATCGGGCACGGGTCGGCGCGCTTTCTGATCATTCTTTATGGCACGCTGTTGGTAGCTTTTTCGCTGTGGCGCGTGGTGATGCGGGTGATTGCAAAGATCTATCGGCGGAAGGGTACAGCGTGAAAAACGTGATCATTGTGGGGGCCGGAAAAGAACGGGTTGGAGCTGTACAAAGTGCTCAAAAACGAGCATGGCCTACGGCTTCAACGTGTACGGCTTTTTCGATGATAACGAGGCGCTTCGAGCGAGCTGCCGAACTACCTCGGGCGGCTGAAAGAGACGGAAAGCCTTCATCGAAAGCGCACCCCGTGGACGAGATTTATTGCACCATTCCGGGGGCCAATAGCGAGAAGATCTCCGGGACTGCTGTCGTTCGCCAGAAGCACATGATCCGCTTCACATTCTGCCTGATTTTTATCGAGACATCAAGAAGAGTATGGTGATGGAAAATCATGCGAGTACGTGCCCCTGCTGTCGATCCGCAACGAGCCGCTACAGTCGGCCTCGAACCGGGCCGTGAAGCGGGCGTTCGACATCCTCTTTTCGTCGCTGGTGATGCTGCTCCTTTACCCCATGCTCTATCTCGTGATCGGGCTGCTGATCAAGCTCAGTTCGCCCGGGCCGATCCTGTTCAAACAGAAGCGGACGGGGCTCTACGGCAAGGGAATTTGACTGCTATAAGTTCCGCACTCATGCGCGTCAACAAGGAGGCCGGACGAGAAAACAGGCCACGCGCGACGACCCACGCACGACGCCGATCGGGGCCTTCCTCCGACACCACGAATCTGGACGAGATCCCGCAGTTTGTGAACGCTGAAGGGCGACATGTCGGTCGTCGGGCCGCGGCCGCACATGCTCAAGCACACTGAGCAATACTCGAGCTGATCGACAAATACATGGTGCGCCATCTGGTCAAACCCGGCATCACGGGTTGGGCGCGAGATCACGGGCCATCGCGGCGAGACGAAGACGCTGGAGCAGATGGAGGGGGCGCGTCAAGCGCGACGTGTGGTACATCGAAAACTGGTCCTTCTTCCTCGATCTCGAAGATCATCTACGTGACGGTGATCAACATGTTTCAAGGCGAAAAACGCGTACTGACGATGGGACGAATCTTAGCCGTGGACTACGGCGCGAAGCGTACAGGGCTGGCGTCACCGACACGCTGCAAATCGCAGCAGGCGGGCTGACGACGGTGGCCAGTGCGGAGGCTGTGAGTTATATCGTGGCCTATGCCGCACGCGAACCACTGGAGCGGGTCGTCGTGGGGCTACCAAGCAGATGGACAATCGGCCGTCGGAAAATATGGCTCGGGTGGAGGCCTTCGCCCGTCGGTTGGAGCCGCACTGCCAGCAGGTGTGAAGGTCACGTTTTACGACGAACGCTTCACGTCTGTCATGGCACATCGGGCGATGATCGACGGAGGACCCGGTCGGAAACGTCGGCAAGACAAAGCCCTGGTCGACGAGATCAGCGCCGTGCTCATCCTGCAGGGCTATATGGAATGGATGAAAAAGTCCCGGCGCTGGCGGTCATCCATACCTACTTTGACTCACTTATAACAACCCTATAACGACTGTGGGCATCAGGCCCACATAACTACTATTACTACTAATGATACTACCGATTTATACCTACGGCCAAAGCCGTACTAAGGAAGAAACGAAGCTCACCGACAGCAGCTATCCTGAGCTGCAACAGCTGATCGCCGACATGTTTGAGACGATGTACAATGCTGACGGCATCGGGCTGGCCGCACCGCAGATAGGGCGCTCCATCCAAGCTGCTTGTGATCGACGGCACACGCTGGCCAACGATCATCTGGACTGCAAAGACTTCAAACGCGTGCTGATCAACCCCGAGATCGTGGAGGAGAGTCCGGAACGCGTGACCTGTGAGGAGGGCTGCCTCAGCTTCCCGGCGTGCATGAGCGCGTGACGCGGGCCGAGCGCATCCGCGTAAAGTACCTGAACGAACGCTTCGAGCCGGTCGAGGAGGCGCTGGGCGGATTCGCCGCGCGCATCGTAGAGCACGAGTGCGAACACTTGGCTGGAGAGCTCTTCATCGACAACATCTCGCCTATCCGCCGGCAGCTGAACGAGGCCAAGCTGAACAACATCATCAAGGGCAAAGCGTCGTGCCGCTACCGCATCAAGCCGGCCAACAAAAAGTAAGTCGCCATGAGACGGGCACTGACACCTCTTCTTCCTGCTCGCGATCGCGGTGCACATGCAGGCGCAGGTCAAGCACCGACCGGGTGATGGCGATCGGCCGTAATGCGCCTCTATTTCGGAGGATTAGCGTCCTGTCCATCCAGTACTTCAACCAGGTGATCAGCGCGCCAAAGCCATGGATGGCTGAGCCGTACTTCTACCGCGCTGTGGCGAAGCTGAACTTGGATGATTTCAGGGCGCCGAAGAAGATTGCACGCTCAGCCTCGAGCGCAACCCCTTCCGGCGCAAGCCTACTATGCAGCGCGGCATCGCCCGGCAGAGCCTCGAGAAGTATGCCGAGCGATCGAGGATTACACGAAGGGCTGGAGTTCAAGCCGGGCGACCGGGCGATGATGTCGAACAAAAGCCATCGCATATGTACAGAAGAAGATTTCACGGACGCCGAGAGCAAGTCTTCGAGGAACTGATCCGCGCGCACCCGAAGCAGTCGCTGGGCTACCCAGCGCGCCGCCATGCATCTCGAAAAGGGCGACACGGCGAAGGCGCTTTCGGACTACGATCGGGCCATCGCCCTCGATTCGTTCTGTGCACCGTGCTACGCCAACCGCGCCCTGACGCTCTTTACCAGTCCGGCCGCTGCCGAGGCGCTCAAGGGATCTCAACCAAGCCATCCGACTCAACACGCGGAGCCCGGTTATTACATCAACCGCGGACTGGTGCGCTACGAGCTGAACGACCTGCGCGGCGCGCGATGACCGACTATGATCAGGTGATCGAAATGGACACCGACAACCGCATCGCCCGCTTCAATCGTGGACTGCTCCGGGCGCAGGTGGGTGACGACAACCGCGCCATCGAGGACTTCGGACGTCGTGCTCCGACTGAGCCTGACAACGACATCGCCCGCGCTTCAACCGCGCCACGTTGCTCTTCAAAACGGGCGACTATCGGCCACGATCCGCGACCTCGACGCCGTGCTCCGTCGCTACCCCGACTTTGTCCAGGGCTACTACTACCGCGCCGACGTGAAGCGACGCCTGAACGACCTCAGGGCGCCGATCGCGCCACTATATCGCGGCGATGAAGATCGAGGAGGATCGCCGGCGTGACGCCGCAGCGTCGCCCACCGCCGCGAAGGACAGCATCCGTCGGGCGCCAACGATCGCACGCGAGAGGTCGGACCGCAACATCGAAAAGTTCAGCCGCCTCGTCGTCTATGACCGCAAGGGAGGAGCAGAAAGCGTATCGTAAGCGAGATCCGCGGCCGGGTGCAGGACCGCAACTGCAGGTGGAGCTGGAGCCGATGTTCGTCCTCACGTACTACGAACGGCAGGCCGACGTCCCGCGAGCGCGTCTTCTACGACCGGCTCGTGGAGCGCTTCAACGACCGTCGGGTGCTGGCCCTGGCGACTACTCCTAACCAACCGCGAGGCGGCCCTGACCGAAGAGACAGATCGCGCCCACTTCGCCTCCATCGACAGCTATTCCAAGCGCATCGAACGCACGCCCGGCAACGCCGATCTGCACTTCGGGCGCGCCCTGGACCACCTGCTCGTGCAGGATTTCACCGAGGCCTTGCGCGATCTCGACCGCACGATTGAGCTGGCCCCGGACGCTGCCCCCTCGCCTGCTTCGCGCCGCGCGCGTGCGTTACTAAGCAGCTCGAGTCCGCGCGTTCGCTGCAGCCCTGACGTCACATCTGCCGCCGCCTCGCCCTTCCGATTCGGCGCCGCCACGCGACCGTCCACCCTCGGCCGACGCCCGCAACCCCTCCCCGCCGACGAGGCCCGACGGCATGAGCAGCAGAGCTGATCCTGCGCGACTATGACCAGGTCATCCGTCCTCGCTCGGACTTCGCCTTTGCCTACTTCAACTGCGGCAACCTGCGCTGCACGGGCCGAGACTTCCGCGCCGCCATCGCCGACTATGACGAGGCCATCCGCCGCGACCCCGAGCTGGCCGAGGCCTACTTCAACCGTGGGCTGGCCGAGGCTCCGATGGGCAACGCTGCGCGCGCATCGCCGACCTGAGCAAGCGCCGGCGAGTTGGGTCTGCTCGAGCGCCAGCAGCATCATCCGTCGCATGACGGAGGAAAGCAAGAGCAACGAGTAGCCGCCCGTTCGGTGCCCCTCATATCCACGAAAAAGGCCGTTTGACGAAGTGTCGAACGGCCTTTCTACTTTTGGACAGACGTATCGCCCCCTCGAAAGCGCATCTTTTCGCCCGAAACGGCTAAAAGTAGTTTGCGGCCATTTCGGGTCACCAGAAATGACCAAAAGAGGTGCAGAGCATTTTCAGGGTCGCCAGAAGCGACCAAAAAGTAGTTTGCAGCCATTTCGCGTGACCAGAAACGACCAAAAGAGGGTTTGCAGCCATTTCGGGTGACCAGAAGCGACCAAAAAGTAGTTTGCAGCCATTTCGGGTCACCAGAAGCGACCAAAAAGTAGTTTGCGGCCATTTGGGTCACCAGTTAACGGTTTCGAGGGCTGGAAAGGTCATTTCATGCGACATGAAACGGCTTCGACGGCCGGAAATGTCATTTCATGCGACATGAAACGGTCTTCGACGGTCGGAAATGTCTTTCATGCGACATAAAACGGCTCCGACGGTCCGGAAATGTCATTTTCATGCGACATGAAACGGCTTCGACGGCCGGAAATGTCATTTTCATGCGACATGACGCGGCTTCGACGGTCGGAAATGTCATTTCATGCGACATGACGCGGCTCCGGAGATCACCGACGTCTTTTCAAAAGATGCGCTTCCCGATACGCATCCCGTCCGGGCAAAAGAGCCGCCGCCCGAGTTAAGCACTCTGAAGGCGACGGCTCACGTCTACTGTTGATGACTTTATGAAAAAGAAAAATCGCATCAAGTGCGGCCGGCCCAGCCGACCCGCACGAATCAGCTCCATGCCCTTGCGGATAGCCTCCCGTTGACGGGGATCAGCTTGTGATGCCGCTCGGGGAGCGTCTTCTTCAGCCCACGCAGGACGCTCCATCTGTACCATCGGCACCACCTGAGGAGGCCGCCGAGGACGATCATGTTGAACGTCTTCAGCATGTTCAGCCTCCGTAGCCGCGTCCATCGCGTCGATGCGATGAGACGTTGATATCGGTGCGTGTGGCGAGCGCTGTATGCCAGCAGCCGTCGTAGATCAGGACGCCGCCCGGCTTCACCTTCGGCTCAAACTTGTCCAACGAGGGCTGATTGAGCACGATGGCTATGTCGTACGAGTTCAAGATCGGCGAGCTGATCCGCTCGTCGTTCAGAATCACGGTCACGTTGGCCGTGCCGCCGCGCTGCTCCGGGCCGTAGGAGGGCATCCAAGTGACCTCCTTGTCTTCCATCAGCCCCGAGTAAGCCAAAAATCTTACCCATCGAGCACCCTGTCCGCCGAATCCGGCGATGATAATCTCATGTTGCATGGTTGTATCTTCTTTATCGGTTAAACGGATCGGGGGTCAGATATTCTCAGGTCGCCCAGCGGATAGGCGGGGAACATGTTCTCTTCCATCCAGCGGTTGGACGCCTTGGGCGACTTTTTCCAGCCCGAGGAGCAAGTCGAAACGATCTCCACGACGGAGGTGCCTTTGCCAGCCATCGAGTTCTCGGAAGGCCAGTCAGAGCATCTTCTTTGTCTTGCGTACAGCGGCGGGCGTCTGGACGTCTGGCGGGTCACGAGGCAGGTGCCGTCGAGCTGTGCCAGCAGATTGCCGATCTTAAGCGGGTAGCGTTCAGGGCCACGTCGCGGCCGTAGGGGCAAGTGGCGGTGGGCATACCGATCAGCTGTGGGGGCCATCTGTCCGCCCGTCATGCCGTAGATGGCGTTGTTGACGAAGATGATGACGATGTTTTCCCCGCGATTGGCGGCGTGGATGGTTTCAGCGGTACCGATGGCAGCTGTCGCCGTCGCCCTGATAGGTGAAGACCAGCTTGTCTGGGTTCACGCGTTTGAGGGCCCGTGGCTACAGCCGGTGCGCGTCCGCAGGCCGCTTCCACCAGTCCACATCAATATAATCGTGGCGAAAGAGCGCAGCCCACGGGCGATACGGCTACCGTCTTCTCCTCCATGCCCATCTCGCCGATCACTTCCGCAACCAGTTTATGGATCACGCCGTGGCTACAGCCGGGGCAGTAGTGCATGGGGTATCGTTCATCAACGCCGCGGCTTCGTGTAGACGAGGTTTTTCCGGTTTGATGATATCTAGGTCTATCTCATTGCCCGGTCAGCGTTTCCACCAACTCGTTTTCGGTTTCTACTCAATTCTAATGTATCCATTTATGCGCGGTGTCTTTTCAAGATTATCGACTCATCGCCCGCTCATTCGTAGGAAATACTGCACCAGTCGCGCAGGATAGCCGCGCCACCGCACAGCATGAACGGCAGGCGATTCTCTTTGACCGTAAAATACAGGACGCCGGCCGCGATGGCGAGCAGCATGAAGAGTAACGTAAATAGTTCATCCCATCGGTCTCCGCGTCTCATCGTCTCGTCTCCTTCAAATCTTTACGGTATAAGGTTACATGAGTTTTCTCCTTCACCGCCGCGATGATCTCGTCCGGAGTGAAGACGATACCACCCAAGCGGCCGAAGTGTTCCACTTTCACGCGTCCGTTGACAACCAGCCGAACGTCTTCTACCATCTGGCCCGCGTTGAGCTCGACAGAGAGGATGCCTTTGACTTTATCCGCACGGTCAGGGAGTGGCCTTCGTGGGGAACGGCCACAGGGTGATGGGCCTAAGCAGATCCCAGCTTCAGACCCTCGCCACGCGCCACTTCCATGGCCTTCTGGCAAATGCGAGCCGACGAACCGAAGGCTACCAACAGATAGTCGGCATCCTCACAGCCGATTTCTTCGTAGCGCACCTCGTTCTCTTCGATCATGGCGATACTTTTTCTAACAGGTGCAGGTTGCGCTTTTCCATGATGGACGGATCGAGCTCGAGCGACGTGATGATGTTCGGCTCGCGCCCGCCCTTTGCGACCCGTCGTGGCCCAAGGCGATTCTTTCTCGATCTCTCTTCGTCCGTCTTGCGTGGGCGGAAAGGCGGCAGCTACCACCTTCTCCATCAGCTGCCCGATCATACCGTGCCAGAGAGCACCATGGCCGGCGTCCGATACTTTCGAACGCCAGGGTCAAAGCCAGCGCCACGAAGTCGGCTATCTCCTGCACCGACGAGGTGTGCCAGGTGTGATGAGGCGGTAATCGCCATGCCCGCCGCCTTTGACGGTTTTGGAAATAGTCTGCCTGACTCGGCTGGATCGTTCCCAGACCCGCCGCCACGCATAACGTTCACCACGCAAACAGGGCAGCTCGGCACCCGCGATGTAGAGACGCCCTCCCGCATCAGCTCATGCCCGGCTGGACGAAGAGGCCATCACTCGTCGGCCGACCCCGCAGCACCATACACCATGTTGATCGAGGACCTCGCTCAGCCCGCAGGACAACCATACCGGTCGTTTCCCAAGGCTCTCAGCCATCAATGTCCCATCACCTCCGGGACTGTGGCGTGATCGGATAACCGAAAATAGCCGTCCGCCGGGCGTATCGCAGCATGTGCGATCGCTTCGTCTCCTTTCATTAATCTGACATCTTCCATGACTCGTTCATCCTGCTGGCCCTGTAAAGCCGTCAGACGGCGTCTGGGCACACCCAACCGCAGCTGCAGCAGCCAGTGCACAAAGCCTTAGGCGTCTTCATATACACATACATGGTATCCCTATTATTGAGCCTCCCGCGGATGCAGCTCCAAGACGTCGCAGGGACACGCTACTACACATAAGTCGCAGCCTTTTACACTTTTCGGTATTTACGACTACCATTCCTTTTTACTTTTGCCATAAACTGTTGTGTTTTAGGTATTCGTCGCAAAAATAGAACGCCTTGTTACATCTGCAAGACTTTCAAATTTTCTTTACCACGCGGGCCTTTGCTTACATCTCATATAGGAGCGGACGGAACAGAGTGAAAACCTCTAACGAGCCATCCGACGGTGGATCCGTGCGCCGATTCCTCTGCGCATCTCCGATATCAAGAAATGAGACTCTCAGCGCGTGGTTTTAATCTCTGCACCCCTACGGAAAGCAAAACCACGCGTGGTTTCTACATGTCTGTACACCCCTACGGAAAGCAAAAACCACGCGTGGTTTTAATGTCTGTACCCTCTACGGAAAGCAAAAACCACGCGTGGTTTTAATGTCTGTACCCTACGGAGATCAAACCGTGTGGTTTCTAATCTCGTACCCCTACGGAGATCGGACCACGTGGTTTTTAATCTCCGTAGGGATCGGGGTTTTGACGCAGTTGCTCCCTGCGCGGCCCGCGCTACTTCACAAGAGCCACCGTCCATTTTAGTTTACATTTGCGCGCCTATTTTTTCAAGGGGGATTAGCTATATAGTCGGTTACCCCTATACCTATTATATATAGTGATACGGAATCGGGCACTCCCCAGAGGCTGCATTTTTACTATCTACTTATTTATAAGCAATGAATATATCGTACAACTGGCTAAGGGATTATCTGCCGTCTCGACCTGACGCCTGACGAGGTGGCGGCGGCGCTGCATCCATCGGACTCGAAACGGGCAGCGTAGAGACGGTTGCAGTCCGTCCGCGGTGGATTGGCGGGACCGTGACGGGTCGCGTGCTGACCTGCACGGCGCACCCGCACTCGGACCATCTGCACCTGACTACGGTCGATGTGGGCGACGAGCCGCTGAAGATCGTCTGTGGCGCGCCCAATGTGGCGGCCGGACAAATGGTCGTCGTGGCCGTGATCGGCGCAAAGCTCTATGACGGCGACAAGGAGTTTGTAATCAAGAAAAGCAAGATACGCGGCGAGGAGTCGTTCGGCATGATCTGCGCCGAAGATGAGATCGGCGTCGGTGCGAGCCACGACGGCATCATTGTCCTGCCCGCTGACACGCCCGTGGGCCTGCCCGCGGCGGAATACTATAAGGTCGAGACGGACCACGTGCTGGAGGTCGACATCACGCCGAACCGCGTCGATGCAACGTCGCACTACGGCGTGGCCCGCGACTAGCCGCCTACCTCCAGCAACGGGGCACACCGTCAGCGCTGCAACGCCCATCGACCGAGGGCTTGGCATGGACGATCCATCGCCGGCCATCCCCATCGAGTCCGTCGACCCGAGGGCTGCCCACGTTACTCCGGCCTGACGATCCGCGGTGTGACTGTCCGCGAGAGTCCCGAGTGGCTGCGGCGACGATTGACGGCCATCGGCCTCAGACCGATCAACAACGTGGTGGACGTGACGAATTACGTCCTGCACGAGCTTGGTCAGCCGTTGCACGCTTCTTGACGCAGCGAAGATCGCCGGCAGCCGGATTCAGGTTCGCACCATGCCTGCGGGCACACCGTTCACGACGCTCGACGGCATAGAACGCACACTCACAGCCGACGATCGATGATCTGCGACGCCGAGAAACCGATGTGTATCGGTGGCGTATTTGGCGGACTCGATTCGGGCGTGACAGAGTCCACGACGGACGTCTTCCTCGAGTCGGCTTGTCTTCAATCCTCACATGGATCCGTCGCACGGCACGGCGCTTCGGACTGAGCACAGATGCCTCCTTCGCGCTTCGAGCGCGGCTCGATCCGAACGGGCACGATTGAGGTGCTCAAACGCGCCGCATTACTCCATCCGCGAGGTGGCTGGCGGACGCATCACGGGTGAGATTCAAGACGTCTATCCGAACAAAGTCGAGCCGTACGCCGTCGACATCACCTACCGCAAGATTGATGAGACAATCGGGCGAGACCATCCCGCCCGAGACAGTGAAGAGCATCCTCCGCTCGTTAGAAATAGAGATCGCTCATGAGACACCCGAGGGCCTCTCGCCGCGTGCCCGTCTACCGCATCGACGTCCGCCGCGACGTGGACGTGATCGAAGACATCCTTCGCATTTACGGATACAACAACGGGCCTTCGACGACCGCGCGCAGTCCACGCTGAGCTATCGCACGCCGACAGACCGCAGCCAACGCTAGAGTCGCTCATCTCCGAGCAGCTTTTCGCGTGCGGGCTTCACGAGATCATGAACAATCCCGCTCACGCGCCGCGCCAATTACGAGGCCTCACAACGATGCCTGCCGACGCCTGCGTAACACCATGAATCCGCTGAGTGCCGACCTGAACGTGATGCGCCAAACGCTCCTCTTCGGCGGCTTGCAGACCATCGCGCACAACATCAACCATAAGCAGCGCAACCTCCGCTCTTCTGAGTTCGGCAATTGTTACACGCGCCGCGCTGAGGGACAGTCTGCGGAGCTGACGCACCGCTCACAGCGCTTCGAAGAGGAGCATCGACTGGGCCTTTGGCTGAGTGGCATACACGCACGGAAAACAGTTGGCTGCACGCCGACGAACAGCCTCATTTACGAGCTGAAAGCTTACTGCGGAGAACATCCTCCGGCGCCTCGGCGTAGATGAGAAGAAAACCGTGCGACGCACATTCACCAACGAGATTTGCTCCTCCGGTATGACCATCGAGACGGCTGCGGACGCACATGCCACTACTGTGCATCGTCGACCGACGCATTGCTCGACAGGCAGACATCGACACGGAAGTCGAGCTTTGCCGAACTATCGTGGACGGCAACTGATGAAAGAGACACGTCGGGCGACAACCGTCTTCAGTGAGATCCCGAAATTTCCCGCAGTGCGGCGTGACTTGGCGCTGCTCATCGACACCGCCGTGACGTTCGCACAGATCGAACAAACAGCTGCCGAGACGGATCGCAAACTGCTCCGCCGCGTCGTCTTGTTCGATGTCTGATGAGGGCAAGAATCTACCGGCCGGCAAGAGTCGTACGCCGTGAGCTTCTACCTGCAAGACGCTGAACGCACCCTCACCGACCGCCGGATGACGACCTCATGGCCAAAGCTCCGTCGCAACTTGGAGTCGAAGCTGGGGGCAACTGAGATAACGTAAACTGCAAACTGTAAAACAATAAGATAAAAGAGACAGACTATGGAAGAGCATTCGAGTTCCGCAAAGCGCGGAAATTCAAGCGTTGAGCAACATGGCCCGCGTATTCCTGAAGTTGCGGCGAAATCACCATCGCCGTCAAAGCCGGCGGACCGGACCAGGTAGCAACCCGAGGCTGCGCGTACTGATGCGGACAGCCAAGAAGGAGAACATGCCCAGGACAACGTCGACCGCGCCATCAAGCGAGCCAGTTCAAAAGATTACACGGACTACAAGGAGATGAACCACGAGGGCTACGGCCCGTTCGGCATCGCCGTCTTCGTGGAGACTGCCACGGACAGCACCACACGCACGTGGGCAACGTCACCAGCTACTTCAACAAGGCTGGCGGTACACTGGGCACGACCGGATCGCTGGAATTCCTCTTCGATCATAAGTGCGTGTTCCACATCTCAAGAAGGACGGCGTATCGCTCGATGACCTCGAACTGGAGCTGATTGACTACGGCGTTGACGAGCTGGAAGAAGACGAAGGTGGTGATCTCTATGGCGACTTCGCGCAGAACGCCGCCATCCCAGAAAGTATCTCGAGAGAACGGCTACGAGATCACCTCCAGCGAGTTTGTCCGCATCCCCAACGACCTCGGACGTGACGCCCGAGCAGCGCAGACGATCGACTCGCTCATCGAGACTCGAGGAGGATAGACTGCAGAACGTCTTCCACAACATGAAGGAGGCGAGGAAGAGGTAAACCTCTCCCTTACCCCGGAAGGAAAATGAAGAGGGGGTGCCGACATCTCTGTCGACACCTCTCTCTCTTCTCTGCGTGCGGCTGAAGGACTCGAACCCCCGCCCGAAAAGCATCAGATCCTAAGTCTGACGTGGCTGCAAACATCACCACAGCCGCCTGTTTCGGGATTATCCGTTAACTTCGCCCCTGAGTGGGCGATGCGTTAACGGGCGGCAACATAGAAGCAGTTTTGCAATTCCGCACGTCAGAAGAAGGCTGTCAAGCGCAAGCCGGCGGAGAGATAATCGAAGGTGCGCACCTGGCTGACGGACCGGATTTGCTCCTCGGGGCGGTCGGGATTGGTGTAAGTGATGCGCACCGAAGGGACCGAGCGTAATGGTAGTCGGTGTAAAGCGTCACGCCCAGCTCGTCGCGAAATTTGTACGTCATCGACGCCCCACGCCACCCATCCAGGCCGTCTCGCGCTCGTGGGTGTAGAGCGAGAGTTCGCGCTGTAGATCCTTGCATGTGTCGTGCGCAGGTTCGGCCGTCACCGTCCTTTGGCGGCAAGGGCCAGCCCACGTTCGCCTTGGCCATGACTCAACGCTCGCCCGGCTCGACGGCGGTAAGACCCACGCTCATGTTCATCGTCCCCACGGACTGCGCCTGCAGCCGCTATCGTGTCCGCGTCGGGCCAGCGCGGCATCGACCGCCATCCGTTCCGACGGATCGACAGCGAACGTCACGGCTTGCACTCGCCGCCCACTCCCCAGTGCTGGCTCGTGACCACGCGCCTTCGAAGCCCGCTTCCAGCCCGGGGCGCGTCGATGCGTTGGCGTCCGTGCCCGGATAGGCCAGCAACCGTGCATGGCCACGGCGCTACCACGCACGGAGGAACGAGGGGCGGCCACTGCTCTCGAAACGCGAAAAGACGTTGTCGCCGTGGTTGTGGTAAAACTTGTCGATGAAGAAATACGAGCTGCGTGGAGAGATACCCGATACCGGCTCCGGCCAGAATGTCAGCACCCAATGGCGGGTTGTTCAGGCTGCGCCCGACGCCACGAGGTGGCGCTGGCAGCTCGAGATGCTGTAGATGGGTTCACTCGCCATACTCCTTGTGCAGAAGAGTGGCGTTGGCAAAGCCGTGGCCGTGTGCCCCGAGGGAAGGTTGCGCGTCGTAGCGTCGGGTCGCTCACGCGGGCGGTGTGCTGATGGAGTTCACCACGGCCGTCATGCATAGCTGCTCGCAGCGTGCAAGCGGCGTCCGGGGCCACTTTTATGTCCGCCCACGGACACCCGCCAGTTTCAATCCATGGGTCGCCACCGCTGAGCGCCTAATGCAGGTGGATTGTCGAACGTATTGCGAAAACCCGGCACATAACGATTGCGGATATGTCGGATATGTTCGCGCTCGCTCCACGTCGGTGCCGAGGCGGTAAAGAGGTGCCGGGGCAAGCCAATACGCGCAGCGTCATGGTCAAAGACGGTGTGCGATACGACGACGGGGAACGATGGTCGCACTATCAGGCATATGTCGCATCCCGCAGCCGCCGACTGTCACCGTATCAGGCGCCGCTGGCGGATAATGCGCGTATTGCCGCCGCCGTATGTGGGGCGAAGGAGGATCAGTAGCAGCGATCACGCTGTGGATGGGTTGTCTTTCATGCTTACGAGTCAAAATCATGGGCGCGAATGGGGCGGGCTCTTTTCGCAGCGTCGGGATGGCGTGGCCGCCAGCGAAGTTTGGCCGGGTACGGGTGCAATTCCACCTCATCATGTACCAAGCGATACTTCCCGGCCTCGGCGGAGGGCCTGCGCGGCCTCAAACAGGGCGCTCGACCGGCTTCGCACGGTGGCGCGATAAGCAGCGTAATTCGGGCGCCAGCAGCTTCAGCAGACGGTAAACAGACGTGAGTTCGACAAAGAATGAGATACCCACTTTTGTATTCATAGAGGATGTCATTGATAGCATGTTGTAACGGCCAACAAGTGCTCAAGCACTTGCGGGACTCCCACGCAAACGCTAAAGCAAATGCCGCGAGACTTGCGGGAGTACCCGCAAACGTCAAAGCAAATGCTGTGAGACTTGGGACACCCGCAAACGCCCAGAAAAGTTCTTCGAGGCACTTACAACAGTGTTGTAGGTATTTCCAAAAACGTTTTGGTCGGAGCTTCGTAGAAACTCTCTGCGAGCTTTATTCTTACACCGAACTCACGTTAAACAGGGGGGCATTTCGCTGGCTCTACCGGCACTTCAGCCCGCCGGCCGGCTTTGCACATCAAAAATGGATCACATTTGCGCCCTGAATCCGGATAATCATAACAATAACAGATAGATCAAAATGAAGCATTCCAACCCTCCAACCGAAAGAGAAAGAATAAGCATGGTTTTCAAGTCGAAATGTCGACCGCTAACGGACGCCGCGTATTGGCCGCACGTCGTGCAAAGGGACGTAAAGAAACTGACCGTATCCGACGAATATCCGAAGGCCTAAAGAAAGCCCCACTCAGGAATAAAGCCACAGAAACTGTCTGTTACCATGAGGAAAAAGTAAAAAGTTTGAAGGAAAAGACTTTTACTTTCTTTCGTTACTAACCCAAACAAAACGCACACGCAGCCTTATGGAAAAAGAAAAAGACGCCGAAGACATACGGAATGGTTCATGCGCCTGCCGGTGGTAGTGCATCTTCCTGACGCCATCGCACTCTGGCTCTCTTTCACTCATGGTGCTGAAGTCCCTGGACATACACCCGCCACAACGGTCCATCGTCGCCCAACGTGAAGGAAGACGCCCGAAAGAGGGCCCATCGGGAGATCCGAAAAATAGGGCTGCGTTACATCGTGCTCGACTCTATCTATTCCAGGATATGGCGGCCTGACATCGTCAGTGGTGCCCGCCATCGGATCGACGTCAGAGAAAGACCGCATCCTCTACCCTGACTATCAACGCCCGCACGGCACAGATGGCCATCGTACCGGACGTTACCGACCTCTCTCTGCATAAAACGCTTCGCCCTGCTAATCGCAGCTGATTCACGTCCATCGACGTCGTCTCACGTCAGCGGCAGCTACCGCGATCTGGCGTTGGGCGTACAGTTGCGCGGTAAGACACTGAGGGGCGAGCGATCGCGCGCCATCGCAGGGATCGTGCTCCGGGTAAGCGACGGCGGCGAAGGCGGCACAGACTCCACATTCACCAGGTCGCCACGCTCGAATCGGAATGGCGAGCCTCTCGCAGCAGCGATGACTCAGACGACGACGAAGAACGACGACCGACGACGAATGATCCCTAACGAGTAACTACCGACCACCGACCTATGACCCTCAAGATGCCATGGCGACGGACTCTTCGATGAAGACGACGACGAGAACTCCCGAAAGTGCTCGTGAGCATTTCCGGTTTACAGCCGACCCGAACCAATCTCTGCTTCCGCGTCGACAAGTTTCTCATCGACCGCATGACGCGCCGAGCCGCAACCGCATCAGCTGGCTGCCGATGCGGGTTACGTGCGGGTGGACGGGGTGCCGGTAAGCAGCACTACCGGGTGAAGCCGGGCGACGTGGTCACGACGTCATGGCGCGTCCGCGGCATGCCCTTCGAAAGTCATCAGCGGAGGATATTCCCCTCAATATCTTTATGAGGACGAGGACCTGCTGGTGGTCAATAGCCGGCAGATCTTGTTGTGCATCCGGGCACGGCAACTACACCGGCACGCTGGTCAACGCCCTGGCCTACTACCTCCGCAACCTGCCGAATTACGACCCCAACGACCCCGCCCAGGGACTCGTGACCGTATCGACAAGACACGTCCGGACTGCTCGTCGTAGCGAAAAACATCGACGCGAAGGCCCACCTCAGCCGCCAATTTTTCGAAGACTACCCAACGCTGCTACCAGACACTCGTCTGGGGGTATCCCAAAAGCGGACGAGGGCATCGAGGGTAACATCGGCGCGACTTACGCGCCACACCTCAGCATGGCGGTCTATCCGCCCGGAAGCGAGGAGGGAAAGTGGGCCGCCACAAACTACCGCGTCACCGAACGGCTGATACGTCAGTCTCCTAACCTGCCAACTTGAGACCGGTCGCACGCACCAGATCCGCGCCCAGCATGAGCCCTCGGCCACCCGTCTTCAGCAGACGCCCGCTACGGCGGCGAACGCATCCTCAGGGACGCCCCACGGAAGACTACCGACAGTTCGTGCAGGAGGCCTTCGACACCTGTCCGCGTCCAGGCTTTTGCACGCCGAAACGTTGGGCTTCGTGCATCCCACCACGGGAAAGGGCTCTTTTTCACGGCTCCTTACCCGACATATGCGAGGGGCTGATCAATAAATGGCGCACCTACTGCGCCAACAACACCAACCCTACCACCCATAGACGAACAATGAAAAAGCAGCTGCACTGGTAGCCGGGGGCTACTCCGGCGAGTACGAAGTCTCGCTCAAAGAGCGCCGACGCTCTGTTCCTTTATCGATCGGAACGCGCTACGACCTCCATCGTCCTCTGACCGTGAAGTCTGGAGCGTACTTCTGGCAGACGGATCCCAGGTGCCCATAGATCGCAATGATTTTAGCTACCGCACACCGACCGTGCAGTACACTTCGACTCAGCCTACATCACCATCCACGGCACGCCAGGCGAGGACGGTCGGCTGCAGAGACTATTTCGACGCAGATCGGCCTCCCCTACTCCTCCTGCGCTTGGCCTCGGCCCTCACCTTTAATAAATACACACACGCGGTTCCTACGCAGTCAAGGCCTAGCGTCGCCGACGCGATCCGTCTGCGGACGCGGCGAGCAGGGTCTCCAGGACACGGTCGTCAAAGAGCCTCGGCCTGCCCGTCTTCGTCAAACCCAACGCGGGGAGCAGCCTCGGCACGACAAAGGTGAAGGTGGCCGACAAGATCGAGAGCCGTCAGCGGAGCCTCACCTGCGACGACGAGGTGATCATCGAGCGCTTCGTAGCCGGTACCGAGGTGACGTGCGGTTGTTACCAGGCGAATGGGCGCATGACGCTGCCGCCACTGGACGGAGGTCGTGACCAGCAACGACTTCTTCGACTTCGACGCCAAATACAACGGACAGGTGAGCGAGATCACCCCGCGCGGATCTCCAGACGAGATGACCCGGTGGGTCCAAAACTTGACGCAAAACATCTACCGCCTGATCGGCGCCAAAGGGAATCATCCGCGTGGACTTCATTCTCCCCGGATGGCAGCGAACCCGTCGTGCTGAGGTAAAACACCACGCATGACCACAACGAGCTTCATCCCGCAGCAGAATCCGCGCTGCCGGTCTCCAAATCACCGAGGGTGATGACGGAAATCATTGAGAACGAGCTGAACAACCGCTGAACAACACCCCACCCCACCCTTCCTATCCACACAAACACCGAGACATCGCAATGGAGCAACCCTACCCCTCCCGCATTTCGACGACATCCGCCCGTAAACGACGCGGAAGTGCAAAAGCCGTCGAGGATCTGATCTCGTCCGACGGACTCTGGCGCGCCCTCAGCTACATCGCCCCGGATGCCGACCGCGCGCAGCCCTCATCAGGCTTGATGCGCTCCCGTCGCACCAAGGCCGAATTTGACATACCATCAGCTGGCAAGACAGTCATGGCCATCGCACGGCGGAGCACCTTCTCGCTGACCATCTCCGGCCGCAGCCGACTGCCCGAAGCGAAGTGCCCTGCACCTTTCATCTCCAACCACCGCGACATTGTCCTCGACGCCGCCTTCCTCAACGTCCTACTCTCACGACGTGGGCTACGACAGCGACCCGAAATCGCCATCGGACAACCCTCATCATCCCTGGATCCGACTCCTGGTGCGGCTCAGCTAACAGCTTCATCGTCAGCGCAGCTATCCGCCCGGCGACGCTGCTCGAAAACAGCCACATCCTCTCGACTACATCCGCCACCCTCCGCCAGACGCACGAGTCCATCTGGATCGCCCAGCGAGAGGGCCGCGCTAAAGACTCCAACGACCAGACCCAGACCTCAGTCCTCAAAGCTACTCTGCATGGCCGGAGAGGCGACGAGGGCCTACTCGACAACCTGATGGAGCTCAACATCGTGCCCATCGCCATCTCCTACGAGTACGACCCGGTGCGACTACCTCAAAAGCCGAGAGTTCCAACTGAGGCGCGACGACCCTGAACTACGTCAAGAGCGAGCGCGACGACCTGCTGAGCATGGAGACCGGCATCATGGGCGACAAGGGCGCGTGCATTTCACCATCGGCACGCCCCTGAACGACACCCTCCGACAGTTCGACCCCGCCATGCCCGCCACGAGCTCCTCGCGGCCGGCAACGGCTATCGACCGCGACATCTACGCCCATTACCGCTTCCCAGCAATTACGTGGCCTACGATCTGCTACGCCACGCTGCGCTTCCGCATGAACTACGACCTCCGCGACAAAGCCCGCTTCGAGGCTTACCTCCAGCGACAACTCGACCGATCGACCTGCCCAAAAGACGAGCCCTACCTGCGCGCAAAATGCTCGAGATGTACGCCAACCCCTCAAGAACCACTGGGACACGAGAAACCCGAATGACCGCCTCCGACGAACATCCCCGCCACGAACGCCTGCCCGAACCCACACTCCGCCGCCTGCCCTGGTATCTGGCTACACTCAAGCTGATCCGCGGGCGCGGCAAGTCGATCATCTCCTCCACCCGCATCGGAGAGAGACGGCGTAACCCGTGCAGGTGATCAAGGACCTCTCCTACATCAACATCTCGGGCAAAACCCGCGTCGGTTACAGGTGGACGCCCTGGTAGGCATCCTCGACGACTTCCTCGGCTTCTCACGCCCACCGGGCCCTACTCTTCGGCGTCGGTCAGCTGGGGGCCGCCCTCATGCGTGACGCCGGTCTGGGGCAATACGGACTCGACATCGTGGCCGGCTTCGATGTCCGCCCCGAGCTGGTGGGCACCGGATCGAAGGCATCCCCGTCTACCACATCGACCACCTCCCGGACCGCTGCCCCACGCTCGACGCCACCATTGCCGTCATCACCGTGCCGGTGAGGAAGCCCAGCGCGTCACCGACCAAGTCTGGCCTGCAGAATCCGCGCCCTCTGGAACTTGCCCCTTCCGCATCCGGGTACCCCACAGCGTCGTGGTGCAGAACACCTCCATCTATGCCAATCTCGCCGTCATGTTCAATCGCCTAAACAGCCTCACCACCCACGATGAAGATTTTTGCCGTCGGCATGAACTACGCCGATCACAATAAAGAACACAGCACACGTTTTTCTCCCCGGAGCCTACGATCTTCATGAAATCCGATCCCGTGCTGAAAGATGGCAGCCCTTCTTCCTCCCCGACTTTACGGACGAGGTACACTACGAGACGGAGCTCGTCATCAAGATCAACTGAGGCTGGGTAAAAAACATCGACGAACGGTTCGCTGCTCGATACTATGACGAGGTGACCGATCGCGCAGAACTTCACCGCTCGCGATCGGCAGCGAGACCTGCGCTCAAAAGGTCTGCCCTGGGAGCTCTGTAAGGCGCTTTGACAACGCCGCAGCCGTCGGCCCGTTTCGTCCCCTTGCAAGAGGTGGGCGGCGAAATCGGCCAAAATCACCTTCCGTCTCGACCTCAACGGTCCAGACAGTGCAACTGGGCCGAACGGCCGACATGCTCTTTCCCCGTCGACCGCATCGTTGCCTTCGTCAGTCGATTCTTTACCCTGCGCATGGGCGACTTGATCTACACCGGCACCCCCTCGGGCGTCGGCCCCGTAACCATCGGCGACCATTTGAAGGGCTTCATCGGCGACAAGCGGTTGCTCGATTTCTACATTAAAGTAATTTGGTTTCCCCATCTCCCATTGTTTCAAACGGTGGGTAACGTCTGCGACTGGGATCTCTCATTGTCTCGGACAATGAGTAATGCCGTCTGCGTGAAGGTCTCACTGTCTCGAACAATGGGTAATGCCCTGCGATCGGGTTCTTTTATTGTCTCCGAACAATGGCGCATTTCCACCACAGGAAAATCCCGTTGTCTCGAGACAATACTAAATACCTGATCCGGGTATTCAACAATGTCTCAGACAATAGCAAACGTGCGCGACGGGAATCTACGATCGTCTCAGACAATCACTAAATGAGACGACCATTGTTTTCAAATATCGTCTCGATCAATCACAAAATACCTTGATCAGGTATTTAGTATTGTCTGAGACAACGGTTCTCGTAGGCACCCGTTTTCTCCTATTGTTTCGGACAATGAGGGCCTTCAAGTAGAATGCGTTTTTCTATTGTTTCAGACAATGAGGGTCCTCAAGTAGAATACGTTTTCTATTGTTTCGGACAATGAGACCTTCAAGTAGAAGGCGTTTTCTATTGTTTCAGACAATGAAGCCTTCGGACAGAATGCGTTTTCTATTGTTTCGGACAATGAGACCTTCAAGTAGAATGCGTTTTTCTATTGTTTCGGACAATGAGACCTTCAAGTAGAATGCGTTTTTCTATTGTTTCGGACAATAGAGACCTTCAAGTCGAATGCGTTTTCTATTGTTTCGGACGATGAGACCTTCAGGCAGAAGGCGTTTCTTATTGCTCAAAACAGCGGGAGATGAGTACATTTTTCGGACTTCTTCGTTTTGAATCCATGGCACGTTATCCATAGATTCGCCCCTTTTTCGCTCATGTCTGCATCTAACTACACTATGCAGCACGTATTGACCACGATATGCGCCCCTCGCCCTCTGGGCCCTTACCGCCACGGCGCGCGCAGACGCCAAACTCTATGCCCGCAGCTCCGTGCTGGCCGAGGGACGGTGGGTGAAGGTCCGCGTCGCTGACGACGGCATCTACAAACTCACCACCGACCAGCTTCGCGCCATGAGCTTCTGCGGACCCGACGAAGGTCTCCGTCCACGGCTACGGCGGCTACATCCTCGACGAGGACTTCTCGCACGGCGGCTATGTCGACGACCTACCGCCACACCCGTCTACCGAGGTGCGGACTACATCCTCTTTTACGGGCGCGGCCCATCAAGTGGACCTACGACCGCAAGGCCGGCACCTTCACCCACGAGGTGAACCCTACGCCACGCACGGTTACTACTTCGTGACCGACGCCACGCCCACCGCCGACGCAGGCACGACCTCCACCGACGTCACGACCGCACGCGACGTGACCGTCTTCGACGACCACCTGCTGCACGAGGTGGATCGCGAGTTCCTTCAGTGAGGGCAGACCGGATCCGGCCGTGACCTCTTCGGCGGAAGTTTTTCCAGCACCCTATCGCGAGACTTTTCCCCTTCTCCGTGCCGGGCATCACGGCCGAAGAGGGCAAAGTCACGCTCCGTTTCGTGGCCTACACCGGGGTGACGGGCGCCGGCACAGTCACGCTCGCGATCGACGGCACGCAGCTGCTCCGCGGCACGATCCCGTTCGACAACGAGACCTACACCAAAGCCCACGAATACGTCGGCACCAGCTCCTGGCGCGGCGAAAAGAGCGAGGCGCCGAAGGTGACCGTGGCCTACGACAAGGCAGCGGCCGCCGAGCAGCTTCCTCGACTACATCCGCCTCCAAGTCCGCCGCACGCTCCGCGCTTACGACGCGCCCTTCACCTTCTTCCGCGACTTGACCTCGATGCGTTCCGCCTCCCGCTTCGTCATCTCCGGCGCCACGGGGCGATGATCGTCCTCGACGTCACCCACCCTCAACGCGCGTCAGCCGCATGGCGACGCGCCGCGCAACTCCGCGCTCACGTTCTCCATCCCGCCAGTGGCGACACCCTCCGGGGAGTTCGTGCTGATCGACCCCGAAGACCTTCCCCACCCCCGAGACCGTCAGGGGCCGTGACAACGCAGAGACCTGCGCGCCTTCCGCAAACCGACATGGTGATCCTCTCCCCCGGCCTTCCTCAGCGAAGCCGGGCGGCTGGCCATCAAACACCGCACGAAGCGCGACTCGATCAGCGTCACCATCGTTACTCCCGACCAGGTCTACAACGAATTCTCCGAGCGGCACGCCAGATGCGACCGCCATCCGTCGCTTCATGAAGATGTTTTTACGACCGTCGCTCCTCGAGGTCCGACGCCCCGAAAATATCTGTTGCTCTTCGGCGATGGGTCGCGACAACGTCAGCTTTCTTCGGCCTGGAAGGGGATAGACATGACGAATTTCCTCCTCACTTACCAGTCCCACTTCTCCTTAGGTGGCAATTGGACGGGCGGCGGCGGAGCACGAGACCTTTGTGACGGATGATTACTTCGGTTTCCTGGACGACGGCGAGGATCTCGCATCGGCACCTGCAACCTGCGACTCGGCATCGGCCGATTCCCCGTCCGCACGATCAGCCAGGCGCGCGCGGCCGTCAACAAGGTCGTCGGCTACATCGATAACCCCTCCTTCGGCGCCTGGAAAAACAATCTCTGCTTCATCGGCGACGACGGCAGCTCCACCGACGGCTACAAGACGCCACTGAGCGACGCCAACCGCCTCTCGCAATTCGTGGAGCAGAGTGCCGGGTACATCAACCACCGCCTCCTTTTTCGACGCTTATAAGAAGAGCAGCTCGGGCGGAGGCGGCAGCGGCGCTACCCGACGTGGTCACCGCCCTCCAGAAACCTGCAGCGCGAAGGCACCATGCTGATCAACTACAATGGCCACGGTAAGCGCTCAAGCCCTGAGCGATGAGCACGTCATCACCCAGAGCATGATCAGCAATATACCTACTCCCACCTGCCGCTCTGGATCACGGCTTCGTGCGTTTCACGCCCTTCGATCATACGGTCACCTCTGCCGGAGAGGATGTCTTCCTCAACGAGAAGAGTGGCGGCATTGCGCTGATCACCACCTCACGCGTGGCCTACGATGAGCCTAATTTCCAATATGAATGGCATCCTCCTCGAGGCAACTTTTTCAAACGCCGCGCGGACAGTCGTCGGAGCCACCCTCGGGAGGCACTGATGCGGGGATGAAAAACGGCTACTTGTCGTACCTCAACCGCTGCTTCGTCCTCATCGGCGACCCGGCCCTGACGCCTCCTTCCCCACCTACGGGATCCGTGTGACAGAGATCAACGGCAAGTCCGCCACCGAGGGGACGGTGAACCTCGAGCCCTCGACCGGTGACGATCAAGGGCGGGTGATCGGCTTGGACAACGCGCGGCTCACGGTTCCGGCGCCCTGACGGCCGTCGTCCTCGACAGCGAGGAGAGATCGCCACGCTCAACAACAACCGCACGGGCCACACCTACACCTCACACCGATTGCCCGAGACACCATCCACCGAGGTAACACCGTCGTCACCAATGGCCAGTTCACGCTCAGCTTCACCGTCCCCTGCCGACATCTCTTACTCCAATCGCAACGGGAAGGAAATGAGCCTCTACGCCTACGACGCCGCGCAGCGACGCGAAAGGGCAAACGGCGCTACCGTCGCTATACCGTGGGCGGCACCGCCACCCAGATCGAACGTGACACCGTCGGCCCGGACATCCGCCTGCTCTACCTCAGCGACGGCACCTGGGCAGGGGCGACAGACGAACGAGACGCCCTTCTTCGTCGCCCACCTGCGCGACGCCTCGGGAATCAACATCACCGGCAGCAGCGTCGGACACGACATCACGCTGACCATCGACAACAATCCGCCCTCAGCTACAACCTGAACAGCTACTACGCCGACCGCACCGATGTCAGGGGTGAGGGGCGTGGTGCGCTTCTCCATCCCGCGCCTTGCCGAGGGGACGCACGGCGGAGTTCAAGGTGTGGGACATCTTCAACAACTCCACCACGCGCACCTTCACCTTCCAAGTCGAGAAGGACTCCGACCGTCCATCACCGAGCTACGCGCCGGCCCGTGCCAGCCCGCGACCAGGGTGACCTTCTACCTCGACCACAATCGCCGGGTCACGCATGGAGGTCACGATCGGCGTCTACGATCTGGCGGGTCGCCTGCAGTGGCAACACACCGAGCAGGGATCGTCGGAGCTCTTCACGCCTACACCGTCACGTGGGACTTGACCAACGGACGCGGCGCCCGTCTGCGCCCGGCATCTACATCTACCGCGCGGCCATCCGTACGGCGGGCTCGTCGGAGGCCACCCGCGCCCAGAAGATGGTGATCCTCGGAACGAAAAACTAAAAACGAAAAGCCGGGTACATGATGGGATGCGTTCCCTCGTGTGACCCCGGCTTTTGAGTCTCAGCTTTTCGCTTACACGGCCTGCTTAGTCAACACGTAGTGGTCGGCCAACTCACCGGTGACGCGGTGGCCGTCCTGATCGAGCATGATGAGGGTGGTCGCCCTCGACGATGTAAGAGATCAGGTCCTCGCCCTCGCCCACGGTGATGCAGGCGTTAAGCGGCATCACTGGAACTTCCCGCTGGACTCGAATCGGCCGTCCTTCTTGTCGCTTGTAGATCTCCGTCAGGCTGTAGGGTACCATCGGCATGCAGCTCGAGGGTCGTCTCGATGCCGCCACAGTCGGCGCAGGGGATGACGCCGGTATAGACGCCCGCCTTGTCGAAGGCTGCGGATTCGCTGGGCCTCGGCCACGGCGACCGTGCTATCGGTCGGCGCCTCGGCGTTGTCGTTCACTTTTCCGGCCGAATTGCATGACGCCAAAGCTCAGCGTCAGCGCGGCAGCCACGCCGCAGAATAAGAGTTCTTCTTCATATCTCTACTATTATATAATGGTTGTGGATTATCGTCCGATGCAGTGATAGGTAAAGCCGGCTTCTTCGATCTCGGCGATGTTGTAGATGTTGCGGCCGTCGAGGATGAGGGGCGTCTTCATCAGGCTGCGGATGCGGGCCCAGGCGGGCAGGCGGAACTCCTTCCACTCGGTGACCACCATGAGCACGTCGGCGCCTTTCGACGGTCTCGTAGATGTTCTTGGCGTAGGCGATGCGATCACCGATGCGGCGGCGAGCCTCGGGGATGGCCACGGGGTCGTAGGCCGTAATCTGGCAACCGGCCTCAAGCAGTCGATCGATGAGGACGAGCGACGGGGCCTCACGCATGTCGTCCGTTTCGGGCTTGAAGGCCAGGCCCCACATGGCCACTTTGCGGCATGTGAGATCACCGCCGAAGTGGGCCGGAGTTTGCGGAAGAGGATCGTCTTCTGCTCCTCGTTCACATCCTCCACGGCCTGAAGGATGCGCATCGGGTAACCGTGATCGGAGGCGGTGCTGATGAGCGCCTTGACGTCCTTGGGGAAGCACGAGCCGCCGTAGCCGCAGCCGGCGTAAGGAAGCTGCTGCCGATGCGGGTGTCGGAGCCGATGCCCTTGCGCACCATGTTGACGTCGGCGCCGATGATCTCTCGCAGAGGTTGGCCATGTCGTTCATGAAGCTGATGCGGGTGGCGAGCATGGCGTTGGCGGCATATTTGGTCATCTCGGCCGAGGGGATGTCCTATAAATGATGCGGAAATTGTTGAGCATAAAGGGTGATGAGAGCTACTCCGCGGGCCGTCGGGCGCGGTCGGACTCGACGCCGACGACGATGCGGTCAGGGGTGCATGAAGTCCTTCACGGCGGCGCCCTCGCTTGAGGAACTCGGGGTTGGAGGCGATGTCGAAGTCGATCGTCACGCCGCGGCGGTCGAGCTCGTCGGCGATGGTCTGGCGGATGCGGCGGGCGGTGCCCACGGGACGGTGCTCTTGGTGACCACCAGGAGGTATTTTGTTCATCGCCCGGCCGATGGTGCGGGCCACGTCGAGGACGTACTGGAGGTCGCGCTGCCGTCCTCGTCCGGCGGCGTACCGACGGCGCTAAAGACGATCTCGACCTGGTCGAGCACCTCAGTCAGGTCGGTGGTGAAATGGAGCCGGCCCACTTCGTAGTTGCGGATCACCATCTCCTCGAGGCCGGGTTCATAGATCGGCACGACGCCGTTCCGGAGGTTCTCTAATCTTTTGGCGATCGATGTCCACACAGAACACCTCGACGCCCATCTCAGCAAAGCAGGTTCCGGTGACAAGACCGACGTAGCCTGTTCCAACGATTGCAATCTTCATTCGTTACGTATATAATAGGTAAGTGATTTGGGGGCGCAAAAAGAAGCGATTTGTGGGGAAGCGGGCCGGGGGCGCTTCCGCGGCGGGACAGCGGCTTCTTGAAAATGCTCTTCGCGCGGCGGAAAGCGTTTTCGGAGAATTTGCCCCATTTCCCGCCGCGGGAAACCGATCTCCAGCAAATTTTACCGCCTTCCCGCCGCACGAAACCGTTTTTCGGGAGATTTTTATCGCTTTCCCGCCGCGGAAACCGTTTTTCGGAGAATTTTTCCCATTTCCCGCCGCGGGAAGGCGTTTTTCTGAGAATTTTACCCCATTTCCCGCCGCGGGAAGGCGTTTTTCGGAAGTTTTGATCGGTTTCCTGCCGCGGGGAAGGCGTTTTGGGAAATCAGCGATCGGTTTCGCGTTTCATTTTGGCGTTTCACGGGAGCAGAGATCCATTTCGTGTTTGAGGACGACCTTTCTGCTTCAAAAACATCTTGCTCCAATTCAGGGGAGCATCGAGATCTTCTGGCATTTCATGCACCTTTGCATGGTTAATAAACACCCTGAGAGAAATGAAAATACTCGAAGTGACCTGCCCTGGGTCATGAAATTTGAAGGGCAACAGACAGATGTTGAACATCTCGCTCCACACCCAGTTTCACTATCTGCAATACGGACTGGTGAAGGCGGTGGATCAGACAAAGCTCAAAATCCCTGTCACAGTGATGAACGCTTGGGACACGACGATCGGCGCGCAGACGAAGCTCGTCGAACAATCGGCCGCTTCCGAGGCGTACCGCCAAAATGCTGGCTCTGGACAACGAACGCGACAACCTGCTGGACGGCATCTTTCATGTCGTCAGCGGTTTGAAATACTCGCCCACGGAAAGCCACTCGCGAAGCCGCGCTGCGCCTCGAGGCCAAACTGAAACCGTACACCAACCTCCGCAGTCGCCCGTTCGAAATGGAAAGTGTGGGTATACGCGGCGGAAGACGACATGAAGACGAAGACGGCGGACATTGCAGCCGTTGGCCTCACCGACGTTCTGACGCGGCTGCATACCGTCAATGAGGGAGTACGCAAAAAGCTCCGCACCGATCGCTGTATCCAAACCTCCGACGAGAAACTCCCGACAGCTCAGCAGGTGCGTCCGCTGACTGACGCCGCCTACGATGTAGTCTGCCAGTACATTCAGTCAGCCCTACCTCAACGCCACAGCCGAGGAGGGACAAAGCGATGATCGAGCAGCTCGTCGACCGTATGAACAAGGTTGTGATTGACATCGAGGGTAACCAGCGCAAGATCTTGGCCAGTCGCAAGCCCAAGGATCCGAACGCTCCCAAGCAGCCCAAGACCCCGAAGGAACCCTAAGCAGCCCAGGGATCCCAAGACTCGGAGCAGCCTAAGGAACCGAAGAAGCCGGAGACGCCCTCAGCCTGATCCCAAGCCCAATCCCAAACCGGGCGGTGACGGTAATCCCGACATCACGTTGCCGGAGGAATAGGGCCGCACGTGGCTAATGATTGTCCGGGGACGGCTACGGCTGATCCCCGGATGATCATCAGCCCACCCCTTCCTATTGACGAAACGAGGGAACAATCAAAAACGAGAAATAAATCATGGGACAAATACTTGAAAGCCTGAAGAGGCAGTATGCCGACACCTCGCAAGAGGCGCTGGACAAAGAATGGAAAAGAACGGCCTACCTGAACAACATCGGGCCGGACGTCTTTGGTATGCTGAGGAGATGAAAGAGTATATCGAGTTCGTATGCTCATCGGCTTCTACTGTATACAGAAGACAAAGCCACACATACTCATTCGATCCGTCAGATGATGGGGCGATCCATAACGAGTGATTACGACTACGCAGCCTGACGAGGAGAAAGCTGATTATGGAAAAGACAGATTGAAAAGAGCCGTATTCAGATTAGAGTCTTATCGATTTATCGATGTTACGGCATTTTTGAAATCCCTGACGAGACGGAATTGGTCATTTCAATGATTCCAAGTGGCATCTTTCACCCGGAAGACTCCCGCTATGAGTTGCTCTTTGAAACTCACGTGAAGCCTAAAGACAGTCTTGAATCAGCCATCCATGTATCTTGTATGGCGAACTTCCGTATCGATTCTTGCACTTCACGGGATGACATTCCAGTGCTTCTATTCCAACTCTTTGTGCCATCCTTTCCCTATATCCGGGCTTTTTATCAGCACCGTTTTTCTTCAGGCCAATGTGCCTCCACTGGTACTGCCCATCGTCAACAGAAAGCTCTTGGAGATAAATTGAAGTCGAAAACCACAATGGCTGCATCCTCTACAGATGGAAAAAGACAACGATCTATCAGACGCTCGAAGACCGCGACAATGACGAAAAGTTCAGGAACATGGCCCCTACGGTGCGATCTCCTATGAAGCCGATGGCAAAAGAAAAAAGGCATCAAGGGCCTTGGCTCGGAGCCGGATATTATTTCTGGGACACCCTGATCGAAGACGCCCATTGGTGGGGTAGAACCATCTATCCTAAAAAGGGCTACATCGTCTGCCAATCGCAATATGACAGCCATTCACCTCACTTATTCGATTTGGTGGGAAATGTCTCCCCACTCCCGTGAGTTTAGTGGATTGTATGGCATTCATAAAGAGCAACGGCAAGGTCAGAAGCGAGCCTTCTCAAGTCCCGTGCATACTTAAGAGCAACACCGGACTTCAGATATAAAGCTATCCGTGCCCGAGCCACACCACGAAAGTTCGTCTCAGCGGACATCTCTTTTCCCCAGTGGTCAAAATGGAATTTGAGAAGCTGGATAAAGTCCAGATCTGCTTCTTTGACAAGTCACTTTTTATCGCCCTATTCGAGATTGTAGAACGATCTGCGGGGCTATCTATCAATTCGAATACTCATCAAAACGGAGATAACGCCATGCCCTCCCCTCCGCCGCCTGCACCACGTAGCCGTCATCGCGAGCGACTATCGCCGGTCGCTACGGTTCTATACCGACGTCCTCGGGCTCACCCTCCGCGCCGAACATTATCGCGCCGATCGGCGAGTCGTACAAAGGCCGACCTTGCGCTGGGTGACACCTACGTCGTCGAGCTCTTCTCCTTCCCCTCCCGCCACCGCGGCCGTCGCATCGAAGCCGCAGGATTGCGTCACCTGGCCTTTGAGGTCACGACAACATCGACGACGCCGTCCGTCGCCTCGACCGCTCGGCGTCCCCACGGGCCCGTCCGCACCGACCCTTACACCGGCCGACGGTTCCTCTTCTTCACCGACCCCGACTGCCTCCCTCTCGAACTCTACGAAAAGACTAACCCCAAACACCCCGCAGGAATACTGAAAACCTCACTCTCCACCTATCAAAAGCCGCCGACTTCCTCGCCGGCCTCATCCCCGACATGCCCCGGACGGCCATCATCCTCGGCAGCGGCCTCGGCGCCCTGAGCCGACCGCCTCACCAACGCCACCGCCATCCCCTACGCCGCCATCCCACTTCTCGCGCTCCGGCCACGGGCCACAAAAGGCAACCTCCTCTTCAGCCGCCTCGGCAGTCGGTATGTCATGGCCATGCAGGGCCGCTTCCGTATTATGAAGGCTACACCATGGAGCAGGTCACCTTCCCGATCCGTGTCATGGCCCTCCTCGGTGTCCGCCGCCTGCTCGTCTCCAACGCCGCCGGTGGCATTAACAACACCTTCCTCGTCGGCGACCTCGCGGTTATCCGCGATCATATCAACGTGATGCCCAACCCGCTCATCGGCTCCCAACGACGAACGCTTCGGCCACGCTTCCCCGACATGACCCGCGCCTACGATCGCGACCTCATCCGCGCCGCCGAGAAGCGTCGCCCTCGAGAGCATCACCCTCCGGAAAAGGCGTCTACGTCCGGCCTCACCGGACCCTCCTACGAGACTCCCGCCGAGATCCGCCGCCTACGGTCGCCTCGGTGGCGATGCCATCGGCACGAGGCACCGTCCCGAAGTCATCGTCGCTCGTCACGCCGGCCTACGCGTCTTCAGCATGTCCGTCATCACGAACGAAGGCTACCACTTCGCCGACGATTTCGTCAACGACGCCGATGAAGTCGTCCGTGCCGCCAATCGAGCCACCGACGTCGCGGCCACGCCTCTTCACCGCCCTCATCGAACGCACCGAGTAAGCCCCCATGATCGGCCCCGCCCACTCTACGCCCTCCTGCGACGTCTCGACATCCCCTTCGACTACATCGAGCATCCCCCGCTCCCCACCCTCGACGTAGCCCGCGAAGTCCTCAGTGACCACGACGTCCACCTCTGCAGAGAACCTCTTCTTCCCGCAATCACAAGGGCAACCGTCACTACCTCGTTATCCTCTCCCGGCGACAGCTCGATGGACATTCATGCCATCGAGCATCGCCTCCACGAGCAAGCTCACCTTCGCCTCCGAGCACCGCCTGCAGCGTTACCTCGGCGTCACCCGGATCCGTCACCCCCTTCGCCCTCATCCGACACCGACCACCATGCACGCGTCTTCCTCGACAAGACCTCCTCCAATCCTCTCACCTCAGCTTCCACCCCTGCCTCAACACGGCCTCCCTAACCCTCCCCCTTGACGGCTTCATTCGCTTCATGGATCACACCGGAAAGCAGCTTACAGATGGATCGATCTTTATCCCGACGATCCACAGCAGACAGACTCAAAATAAGTGAGATAGCCCGCTTCTCCAGCGATTAGCCTCAGAATTCGCGAGAAAAATAATCGCAGAACGTTTGGACGTTTGGAAAACGAGCTCTATCTTTGCGCCCGTCAATCGAGAGAGGAGAGACAAAAACATAAGCGGAAGTAAGCTCAGTTGGTAGAGCACAACCTTGCCAAAGGTTGGGGTCGCGGATTCAGTTCCGTCTTCCGCTCTCTTTTATAGACGAGTAACACCTCCAATCACTGTAGCCTCTATAGAATACACGAGAGAGATACAGCAAAAGAATAAAATGAATGAACGCTCGTCTTTCCAGCAATAGATGAAAGATAGGCCCAGGTGGCGGAATTGGTGAACGCGCGTTTCAGGTGCGTGTGTCGAGGAAGGCATGCAGGTTCGAGTCCTGTTCTGCAGGCACCCTTTCATAATGCGCAGGGTGGTGAGAGTGGTGAGACTACGCTACTTTGAGGGGGTAGTGCCGGTAACGGTGTGTGAGTTCAAATCTCATCCTGCATACAAGAAGTGGAAGAAGATAACATAGAAAGAGAAGCGATTCTCTCTCGTCTCCACATCACCGAATAAACAAGATAGAAAATACGAAGCAATGTCTAAGAGTTGTCAGATTACGGGAAAGAAAGCGATGTCGGGAAACAACGTCGCTCATTCTAATGTGCGAACAAGGCGCAAGTTCAACGTGAACCTCTTCGCAAAAGAAGTTCTGTGGGTGAGCAGGATTGCTGGGTTACATTGAATGTCTCAGCCGCAGGATTACGGCTCATCAACAAAATAGGACTCGATGCAGCAATCAAAAATGCAGCCGCTCAAGGGTTTCTTGAGTTGACTATGCTGCACATATAAAAGGAGGAAACAAGCGATGGCAAAAGAAGGTAAAGGCAATAGAATACAAGTGATTCTCAGAATGCACAGAGCATAAAGAGGCAGTATGCCCGGAATGTCGCGTTACATCACAACGAAAAATCATAAAAACACCACACAGCGACTTGAGTTGAAAATACAATCCGATTCTGAAAAGAATGACAGTACACAAAGAGATAAAGTAATCAATAAGGATCGTGAGATCATGGCAAAAAGACCGTCGCAACGTTTAAGTCTGGAGAAGGCGGACGTGCTTACTCGAAAGTGATCAAAATGGTGAAGTCACCAAAACTGGAGCTTACGTTTTTCAGGAAGAGATGATCCCGAATGACGACGTAGAAAAGAATATTTCAAGAAATAGTCTTTTTGAATAAGAATCATAGTAATAAAAGCTCTTACTCAATATCTTATTGGGTGGAAGCTTTTTACCTTTAGATTAGACCCTCCGCGAAAATCGAACCCAGCCAATGCCACATTACTATATCTCACTTGGCTGTACAAAATCAAAATATGAGACCCTCATGAGAATTCGAGTGTATCAAGCTCAACTATACATTTCACTTACAGGCAATCAGTAAAGTAATCGCTTCAAAGAGCCGGTACCCATTCTTGATTGCTTCTTCTTTCATCTGGATAGAGAAAGAGGCGTAGGCTCTTCATCACCGCCTCGGACATAGAGACGCTTGAGACCTCGATCACTGCGCTGAACGTGGAAGGAGAAGGCGTATTCGCCGTACCTGCTAAAAATACTGATTGGATCCGTTGAAGGGTGCCAGAGCAACCGCTAATGTTTTGGCGTTAGCGACAACAACCTCTCAACCGTCATGCTATACGAAAATGGGAAGTATGAATTTGTTTGCGCAGCAGGGCGATACCTACCCACAGCAAAAGGAAATGAAGAGCGACGCCACCACATTCTCAATAGAAGCATCGATTGCTGCAACGGCGTCAGCCGAACACTTTGCTACAGCCGAGGGATGAGCTCCGTCCGGTAATGAATGGCGTTTTCTTAGATATCAGCCGAACAGTGTCACATTCGTTGCTTCTGATGGCCACAAGCTGGTGCAGATTAGCAATCTGGCGACGAGGCGGAACCCATGCGTCGTTCGTGCTGCCGAAAAATCGGCAACCCTTACAGAAGACGTTGCTAGCCAAAGAGACAGAAGAAGTGAGCATTCGCTTCGACGAAAACACCGCCTCTATCAAAGCCTCCCATTTTGAGATGGTTTGCCGCCTGATTGAGGGACGTTATCCCAACTACAGCAGTGTGATTCCGAAGACAATCCGAATCGTGCAACGGTCGATGGGCTCTATCAGCTAAACGTTCTCAAAGCGTATCTCTCTCTCCTCAATCCCGCCAGCGGGACTTGTACGATTGCAGCTAAGTCAGGAGGACGGGCTCACCATTTCAGCGCAGGATATCGACTTCTCCACCTCGGCCGAGGAGATCGTTAAGTGTCAATACGACGGCACCGACTTAGAGCATCGGTTTTAAGGGGACGTTCCTAATCGAAATGTTGAACAACATCAACGCTACCGAGATCTGCATCAGACTGGCCGATCCAGTCGCGGCCGGGTGTCATCGTACCCACAGAAAAGCGAGAAGGACAGACAGCTGCTTGCCCTACTCATGCCCATGAGTGCTGAACAATTAAAGCTGTTTGGAATTTATTTCGGAGGATATCGGGAGTATATTTCCTGATGATTTTGTTTCATCATTAGACGAGCATAACAAGCTATGTGAGGATTAATGATGGAACAAAAACGAAAAGCTCAGGCTGACAGACCCGAAATAGAAGGAGAATGACCCGCCCAAACGGTTCCATAAAACAATCGCTCTATAAATTCCAAACAGCTTCTAAGTCATGCAACTGAACTTAGCCAACCCTATCGTCTTCTTCGACCTCGAGACCACCGGCGTAAATATCAGCAGAGGACCGGATCATCGAAATCTCTCTCCTGAAAGTCGCCCTCAACGGTAAGGAGGAATGTAAGACTCGTCGTATCAATCCGGGCATACCCATCCCACCTGGGCGACGGCTATTCACGGCATCAGCGACGAGGGATGTCAGGACTATCCTACCTTCAAAGAGATCGCCAAATCGCTCGCCGCACAGATTGAAGGCTGTGATTTGGCCGGTTTCTAACTCTAACCGCTTCGACATTCCCTTCTTGCCAGAGGAGTTTCTGCGGGCGGACGTCGATATCGATCTCTCAAACGCAAATTTGTCGATGTGCAGACCATTTTTCCATAAGATGGAGCAGCGCACACTGTCCGCCGCATACAAGTTTTATTGCGGAAAAAGCCTCGAAGATGCCCACAGTGCCGCGGCGAGACACCTTTGCTACGTACGAGGGTGCTCAAGGCGCAATTGGACCGTTACCCAGACCTCAAAAACGACATCCGCTTCCTATCGGAATTCTCCTGCTTCACGAACAACGCATGGACTTTGCCAGCCGTATGATCTACAACGACAAAGGGGCGAAGAGGTGATCAACTTCGGCAAATACAAAGGGGCGCCTCGTCGCGGAGGTCTTGAAGGCTGATCCGGGCTAGTGTGCGTGGATGATGAGCGGCGATTTCCCGCTGAACGCAAACAAAAAACTGACCGAGATACGCATGCGCCTCAAGTAGCCTGCGGATCACCGTTTATCCCCAACCCAAGCACGATGAATAGTCAATCCCCCTCCCCAAGACTCGCGGAGCCTAGAGGTCATCCTCGGCGTCACGGGAAGTATAGCCGCGTATAAAGGCGACCTACCTCACTCGCGCTCTCATCAAGGAGGGCGCAGAGGTGCAGGTGGTTATGACGCCCGCAGCCAAGGAGTTCATCACCCCGCTCACCCTCTCCACCCTCAGCCGAAAGCCCGTCGTCAGCGAGTTCTTCTCCCGACGCGACGGCTCGTGGCACAGCCACGTCGATCTGGGTCTCTGGGCCGACGCCATGCTCATCGCGCCCGCCACGGCAGCGACGATCGGCAAGATGGCTCAGGGCGTGGCTGACAATATGCTCGTCACCACTTACCTCTCATGCAAGGCGCCCGTTTTCAGTGGCCCCTGCAATGGATCTCGACATGTATGCGCACCCGCAGCACAGGCTAGCATCGCCCGCTTACGCACGCTTTGGCAGACGGATCATTGAGCCCGCTGAGGGCGAGCTGGCCAGCTTACACTCGTGGGCCGTGGGCGGATGGAGGAACCGGAGCGCATCGTCGACATCCACAGCCTCTGCACTCAGCGAGTGGGCGATCTGCGCGGGCGTACAGTCTTGATTACCGCCGGGCCGACCTATGAGAAGATCGATCCGGTCCGTTTCATCGGCAACTTCTCCTCCGGCAAAATGGGGTTTGCCCTCGCCGAGACCTGCGCACGCCGCGAGCGCAGAGGTGCGACTCGTGGCCGGCCCCGTGGCGCTGGGCACGACTACACCCGCACATCACCCGCACCGATGTCGAGTCGGCCGACGAGATATATGCACTGCTGCTGCGCTCTTCCCCGGGTGCGACATCGCCATCTTGGCCGCCGCCGTCGCAGATTATCGGCCCCACACCCGCGGAGGTGAAAATCAAACGTGAAGGGACGGGGCCACCTCACCCCTGCCGCTCGTCTCCAGCCGCGATATTGCCGCCGCGCTCGGCGCGTCGCAAACGTCCCGATCAGCGCCTCGTGGGCTTCGCACTCCGAGACGAACGACGAGCGCGCGCACGCTGAGGAGAAGCTCCGTCGTAAGCGCCTCGACCTCATCGTCCTCAACTCCCTGCAAGACGCGGGCGCCGGTTTCGGCGTCGACACGAACAAGATCACCGTGATCGACGCCCTCGGGAACGCACGCGACTTCCTCTCAAAAAGCAAGACAGAGCTGGCCGACGACATCATCAGACTGCCTGCTCCCTTCCTCCCAAAAACGAGTAAACAATGACGAAGCACAGCATCCGAGCCACGCTTTTCTTGGTTTTCACCCTTCTCTCACCGTGGCGGCCCCCCACAAGTCTCCGAATTGAATGCCCGCCTGACGATAAACAGCGATAAGATCCAAGGCACGAATAAGGGACATCTTCAAGACCCTTCAAACCGCGCTCAACGAGTTCATCAACAACGGAAATGGACTAACGCGCGCTTCGCGCTAATGAGCGCATCGATTGCACTTCACGCTCATCGTCAACACGATGGAGAACGATGAGTTTAGTTAGCGAACTCCAGGTCCAAGCCCGCCGCCCCGTCTATAACTCCGCCTACACCACGACCATTCTGAATTTTCGCGACACGAGCTCGATTTCACTTACACCGAGCACGAGCCGCTCCGAGTATAACGAGGCCACGCTCCAGAGTAATCTCACCGCCACCATCGTGTTCTATATCTACACCATCCTCGGGTTGGATTTCGACAGCTTTTCCCCCAAAGGTGGCAGCCCATTTCTGAGCCAAACACAGCAGATGAGTCACCCTTGCGCAGTCCGAACCCTCTTGGAACGGCTGGAAGGCCTTCGACAACACGGCCAATCGCCATGCCCTCATCACGGCACTCACCCGAACCGCAGGGCGGGGCTTCCGGCAGTTCTGGTATGACTATCACCGCAAGGGACTCGACGAGATGGCCGCCAATCCGGATCGCGGGCGCACGAACATCATCGCCGTGCTCCCGCACTGACTGCGCTCAAAAAGCGCACGCCCACCTCGGTACTGTTGAGACCTCTTCTCCGACGCGAAACTCGACGAGCTGACCGCCATCTATGCCAAGGCGACCACACAGGAAAAGCAGGAGGGATATAAGCTGCTCTCGAATCTCTTCCCCGGGTCCACCAGTCGCTTCGAGTCACTCCGAAATTGATTAGGCATGACTCACACCACGTGCCCCCAACAAAGGCTCATCACCTTGCACGGCCAGCAGAGCCTGAATCCTCTAAATCCGTGAGGTTCGACGCGTACGAGCTCACGTGAAATACTTTCGAACGTATTACAATACGGTTCCGAATAGTATTTAATCACGTTCCGAACGTGGTTTAATACAGTTCCGAGGTGGTCACAACCACGTTCTGGACGTTATTTAACCACGTTCCGAGGGGTATTTAATATGGTTTGAGGGGTATTTAATGACGTCCTGAGGGGTAGTTTAATACCGTTCCGAAGGGTATTTAATACGGTTCGGCGGGGTGTTTAATCACGTCCCTGAACCATAGTTTAATGACGTTCGGAACGTGATGCTGACCACCTCCGAACGGTATTTCACCACGTTCCGAAGGGTATTAAATATCCCGAGGAAAGGCCTCAAAACACATCTCATTGTGAGGTCCTCGCCTATGGATCGGCCAAAAATCCCGAATTTTCAGACTTTCGCTTCGTGTTTCTCCCTCAAAAAAACACGCATTTTTGAGATCATCACTATTAGTTTTTAGCTCACATAGCCCTCATGCTTAAATCGCTTCACATACGAAACTTTGTGCTCATCGACCGACTGGATATCACCTTCGATCAAGGCTTCTCCGTCATCACCGGTGAGACCGGCGCCGGCAAGTCAATCATCCTCGGCGCACTCGCACTCGTCCTTGGCGGGCGTGCAGATGCCAAAAGCGCACGCGCGGGAGCCGACAAGTGCGTTATTGAGGCCGAGTTCGACATCTCGGCCTATGGCCTCGAGACGTTCTTCCAAGAAAACGACCTCGAATATGATCCCACCTCCTGCCTGCTTCGTCGCGAGCTGAGCGCAACGGGCAAGTCACGCGCGTTCATCAACGATACGCCCGTTTCGCTGGCCACGGTCAGGAGCTGGGTGGGCATCTCATTGATATTCATTCCCAGCACCAGAACCTACTCTTGGCCGACACGCGTTTTCAGCTCAACGTGGTCGACGTGATGGCGCAAACGACGGATCTTCAGCGTGCGTACGCCGAACGATTCCAGGCTTACCGCGACGCGGAGAGCCGGCTGGACGAACTAAAGGATGCCGCTGAGCGAAATAACCAGAACGAGGACTATCTCCGTTTCCAAGTTGAGGAATTGACGACTGCGCGTCTGAAGGCGGGTGAGCAAGCGGAGCTCGAAGAGGAGCTGAAGACGCTGTCGCATGCCGAAGAGATCCGCGAAGCTCTCTTGCACCGCGGGCATGCTGGGCGACGACGACGCGGGGGCCCTGATCCGCCTGCATGAGGCGCTCAGGGCTGATGGAGGGATCAGGGACTACCTGCCGGGGCGGCCGATGACGCCGAGCGGATCCGCACCGCAAGGCTCGATCTCGAAGACTTGTACGCGGACATCGATCACCTCAAGGAGGATGTCGATTTCGACCCCGAGCGCATGACGTACGTCAATGATCGTCTGAACATCATCTACAGTTTTGCAGCGCAAACATCGTGTGGAGTCTGTCGAGGCGCTCCTCAGCCTCCAGACCGACTTTGAGGCCCGTCTCGCGGCCATCGATTCGTTCGACGAACGCCTTGCGGCCCTCACCCGCGAGGCGCGACGAGGCCCTGCAAGACGTGCTGACCCTGGCCGACACGCTCACACGGCGCCGCACCGAGGCGGCGGCTGGTGTCGAGCGAGAAAATTGCGGAGCGGATGCGCACGCTGGGTGTCCCCAACACACGTTTTCGGATCGACTTCACCCGGCGCGCCGCCCCTCGGCGGACGGGATGGACGAGGTGGCCTTCCTCTTTTCGGCCAACAAGAACGAAGCCCTCAGTCCGGTGGCGCAGACCGCTTCAGGCGGAGAAATTTCGCGCCTCATGCTCTGTATCAAGGCTATGATCGCGGGATTTGCGGCCTTGCCCGCCATCATATTCGACGAAATCGACACCGGAGTGTCCGGCGACATATCGGATCGTATGGCCGACATCATGCGAGACCCTCGGACACCGCATGCAAGTCATCACCATCACGCACCAGCCCCAGATCGCAGCCAAGGGAGCGGCCCATTACTACGTTTATAAGGAGGATACGGCCGATCGCACCTGACTCGCATTCGCCCGCTAACCCCGGACGAGCGCGTCGGTGAGATCGCGCGCATGTAGCAGCGCATCTCTCACGGATGCTGCCATCGCCAACGCACGAGAGCTTCTCGACATGAAGTAAGCATTTCCCAGCCTACCTATCCACCAGATACTACTTCCCTATTATTTCCGACAAAATGACCGACAACCATATCATCTTCGGTACTCGCGCCGTCGCTGGAGGCCCTGCAAGCCGGGCGAGACATCGATAAAATCCTTATCAAGAAGGATCGACAGGGTAACGAGCTCCTCCGCGAGCTCCACGACCTCCTGCGCGGCAGGCTGATCCCCGTGCAACACGTTCCTGTGGAGCGCCTCAACCGGATCACCGAAAAAATCATCAAGGCGTTATCGCGTTCGTGGCTGAAATCACCTATCAACGGATCGAGGACATCGTCCCCGCGGTCTATGAGCAGGGGGCGCGACGGTTTATATGTCCTGCTCGACGGGGTGACCGACGTCCGCAACTTCGGAGCCATCGCGCGCACGTGTAGATGTGTCGGCGTCGACGCGCTTGTGATCCCGACCGAGGGGAGCGCCTCCGCCACGGCCGACGCGATGAAGGCGTCTGCGGGGGCACTCAACGTCGTCCCGGTTTGTCGGGAGCGGAGCCTACACAGCGCCCTCGATTCCTGCGCGACAGCGGCGTGCGCCTGGTGGCTGCCACCGAAAAAGCTTCCACAACGTACACCGACATCACATATACCGGTCCCACGGCGATCGTGATGGGTGCCGAGGACACAGGAGTGGCGCCCGCGCACCTCAAGCTGTGCGACGAGTGGGTGCGCATCCCGCAACGCGGAACAATCGCCTCCTGAACGTCTCTGTGGCCGCCGGCGTATTTGCTCTACGAGGCCCTACGCCAGCGTGGATAGGCTGCACCGCGGCGCAGAAATGACAAGCCCTGCCTGCAAAGTCCGAGGTATTCACACCTCAGGGCTTCGCAGGCAGGGCTTACTGTTAGAAGCTGTTTTGAATTTATTGAGTGATTGTTGTAAGGGGACGTTTGAGTGGAGCTTGCTTCATTCTGTTTCAGGTCTATCAGGGCCTGTTTCTGCTCTTTTTGTCCCATCATTAATCCTCCACATAGCTCACTATGCTCGTCTAATGATGAAACAAAATCATCAGAAACATACTCCCGATAGCCTCCGAAATAAATTCCAAAAACAGCTTCTTAGTCGCGTTTACTTCCCCTTCGTGAGATCGTTGATGGGCGCGTTGCCGTAATTGAGGGGTAATCACGCGGGGGTAATAGGACAGGGTGGCGCCGAAAAAGTGACATAGATCATCTTCTCCCGCGTGTCGATGGCGTAGATGTTGAACGTGTTGTTCTGGGTGCCGCGCGGCTGACGTTCGATAGGCGACAGGGGGTTCTTTTTCCGACGGCGACATGTTGTTCGCCACCAGCACCTGCTGCTTGGGCAGCGCACGGTTGATGTTCGACATCCACGAGACTTCGTAATTCAAATAGGTATGAACATGGCCACCCATATAGCAAATGAATTCCCCGGTGCCTGGGTAAAATCGGCATCCACGGTGAGCGTATCCCAGGGACAACTTTATTCGGGTATCGCTTCTGGAAGTGGGTTTTGCTGCGGAAGGCTTCGATGATTTCAGGGATCATGTACCACGAATAAACGTGCTCGTTGGCGATGTAACGGCGCGCCGTGGCGTTGTCCGAGGGAGCGAATGATGCAAGAGGACGATCACGCTGTGCCCTGCCGTCATTCCTTGCTTTAGCGCCACGTGCGTGAGCCACTCGATCTGGCGCGGGAGTATACCGCCATGCGCTGGGTATTCTCGGCGTTGTAGGTACGATCCATCTCGTCGAGGGCGATGATTCTGATCCGGCCGCCACGGCTGTCCGGCAGGTCGGTGTAGTAATAGCTGCTGCGCCCGTCGGTATAGACGGGGGTAGTTGATCCTCGCGGTGACGGCGGAATAGAAGTCCTCGCGGGTGATCCACTCCTCGGGCGCGGGATTGATCATGTTACCGTCGTGGTTGCCGGTGCAAACGAAGGAGGGACGAGGTTCGCGTTGAAGTAATGGGTGGCAAAGGCGCTCAGATAGGCCAAGACCGTCTGTCGGGGTGTCTTTGGCGAGTTCGAAATGAAGTCGCCCGTGGCAACCATGGCGTTCACTTTAGTCGGCGGGCGGTTTGACAAAGCTGACAGCCTCGATCAGATTCTCCGGACGGCGCCACGGATTTGTTGCTCGACCAGCTCGAGAGGTGCGCGTCGGAAATGTGCACCAGGATAAACCGATCTTCTCGCATCAGATCCGTCGCTATACCCAAAGGGGCCTCGCGCCATTGCGCCGATTCAGTTCGTAAGAGTTGCGCGGTGGTGCCTCTTCCGTTTTTCCTCGCAGCCCGAGGTGAGCCCTGCCAATAACGCGCAGGAGGTAGCATCCATTTAATGTTCATCTGTTTAGCAGTTTGTTTTTGGGCCTCACGCCGTCGTTGCCGCGTGTGTGGGGCGCTTGTTCATTTTCATTTTATCGTGTAGTGTGATGGTGCGTGGTGGGCATCCGCTGCATCGACAGTCCGACCCGTGTCCCACATCCACGCGATCGAACCGCCTCTACTGCGGGCCATTTTCGGCGCGCAAAAATAGAACCTGGTCAGCAAAGTAAAAAGCTAAAAAAATCACGACATGATGGTCTTGCTCCTCGTGTGCCATTTTGTCGCTTCGATCCGCTCCCCACTAAGGGACGCGAGGGCTCTCATCCGTCTTTTTAAAGGCTTACATGTCGTGATAGTTCGATCATCATGTGGCACGACGGCATCTCAACGACCATTTTGGTCTCATCGTGCGACACGATGGCGTCTCAATGACCATTTAGGCCTCATCGTGCGACACGATGGCGTCTCAATAGCCATTTTAGGCCTCATCGTGCGACACGATGGCGTCTCAACGACCATTTTGGTCTCATCGTGCGACACGATGGCGTCTCAACGACCATTTAGGGCCTCACCGTGCGACACGACGGCGTCTCAATGGCCATTTAAAGCCTCATCGTGCGACACGACGGCGTCTCAACGACCATTTTGGCCTCATCGTGCGACACGACGGCGTCTCAATGGTCATTTAGGGCCTCATCGTGCGACACGACGGCGTCTCAACGACCATTTTGGTCCCATCGTGCGACACGATGGCGTCTCAATGGTCATTCATGTTGCAGGCATTTCGGTTTACCCTTACGCTTGGTGCGGGTACGTTTCGAGGTGGATTTTTGCCTTGGACGACTTGGCCTTTGTCGCTTTCGCCTTCTGTCGGTCCGCTCCGGACTTCGACTTTGTGACTTTCGTCTTCGACAGGGCCGACTTGGCTTTGTGACTTCGTCGATTTCGCTTTCTGTCGGGCCGACTTAGCCTTTGACTTTGCTGCCTTCGTCTTCGATGGGGTTTGCCCTGATCGGGCGTGGCCTTCGTCCCGACGGGGGCGACGGCCTTCACGCCGTCCTTCTTAGCTGACGATCTGTCAGTCGCAGCGTCCTCGGTGGGGTAATACTTCCAGAGGATGCGATCGAAGGGTGCCATCGGCGTGCATGCGGGCAAACCAAGCGTTGATGCTATCGCGCAACACGGGTGAGGTCCTACGGACGGCCCAGGCATGGAGTTGCGTGAAACCGATGTCGGTATTGATGTCGATTTCGGGGTAGAGCTCGAGGGCCGCAGCGGCCAGCACGGCGGTCGCAGACCGTGTAATCGATGTCGCCCTGCCCGCAACCATAGCGATTGGTTGCTCAGACGAATAGAGCGGATCTTCAACGATGCGGAACGTGTCGGCCATCTCGCGTCTGAGATTCTCCAACCGCAAGATGGCGGGGGATTCACGGGGTACGACGATGGTGTGGCCCGCGAGATCGAGCTGGTTACGGAGTAGGCGGGCCGTATCGCGCCGTTGCACGAGCACCTGACGGTCTGTCAGGATGGGATCGGTCAAGAAATAGTCGGCCTTCAGCTCGTCCGTGGTGGGCAAATTGCGAGCGACGATATCGTAGCGCCCATCACGGAGCCCGTCGAAACTGTTCTCGAGGCTCATCTCAAAGTGCATCTCCATCTCGAGCCCAGCATAACGGGCAATGGCACGACTCAACTCGTACTGGAAGCCTTGCAACGCCGTGTCATCGACGGCCACATAGCTCCCGGGCGTTCATATTCAGCCACGAAGCGGAGGATGCCCTCACGACGGATGTCAGCATAATCGCGCACCACCTCCGTGCGCTTATTCATAGCGCGATAGACACCAATAAGGCCCATCGTGCCTACGGCTACGACGAGAAGTCCGATGTAGACTTGAAGCATTCTGCGAGTTCTCATTTTATGGACGGTTTGCGGGGGTGAAATACAAAAAGAATGGGTCGTATGGGGTGCGCACTCTCTACACGCCTCAATTGTTGAAGGTCACAGCAATGCCAAGCTTGATGACCATCGGATTGAGCGGGTAATGGGGCATGGAGAAGTAGCGCGGATCGGTGAAGAGGCGGCCGGGATTATAGGCCATGACGAAGAAGCGCGTTTGGCGCAGGTGAAAATTGGCGTACGCATTGATGAGGGGGTAATTGCCCACTTTTATCTCGGTTTGATTCTGAAACTGCTGGGTCGCGGGCTCGTAATAAGGGGCATGGTAGGCGGTGAAATAGCGAACGTCAGCGCCAAGTTGGAGGGTCAGGACGCGCACGGGGTGAATGACGACGTAGGCGTTGGAGTAAAAGTGCAAGCCGGGGCAGCGGAACGATGTCATCGTGGCCAGTCGCCTGGTAGATGATCTCGTTGTCCCAGCCGAAGGCGCGGTAACGGAAGTCCTGGTGGAGACGTGCGGTGACAATTTGGAGGCTACCGGTGTGCTGGGCCGGTCGGCCGTCGGTGCCGAAGTAGACATAGTTCGTGACATTCTCCACGCCGGCGGAAATGCGGGTGCGCGTCTGTTCCCACTCGGCCACACCACCTACATAGATACGTTGCGTATTGTGCAGATTGTTGTCCCACATGAAGTATCGACTGTGAAAGTGGCGCTGATAGAAAGGTGCTCCGAGATTTTGGAATGCGCCCTCGGCACGGATCGACGCTTCACGTCCGAAGACACGAAAACGGGACGCGACATGCCCCATGAGGCGGATTTCACCGATGTCATTGCCGAGCAGACCGAACTCTCCTCGGGCGCGGAAGGTGAGCCACTCGGAACGGGTGCGCGAGTTCCGCGCCAAGGAAGCCGCGTATTCGTCGGTCTTCGTACGCCCTGGAAGACACCACGCGCGGTGTCACCGGGCATTTCGAAACGTCGATTTTCGAAGGAGATATAGGCCGTGAGGCCAAATTGCGCCCAATTCTGGAAGCCTTCGCGGAGAGAGGGCAAATGTGTTGCGAAAACGTACGGGCCGACTGGAGATCGTCGGGATGTGCCGTGGTCGTATCGAATCGATGGGTGTAGCAGGTGTCAATCCCGCGTCGTTGGAGATGAATCGGCGACGGAAATCCTCCCATTCAAGGTGTGGATGATGCTCGCGACAGGCACGAACACCTCGTCCGCGTGAAGTCCACCGCCGTCGTCTGGCACATCGTCCTGACTCCGAGGGTGAGAGGCCGCACGTCGGCCGTGCCCTCTTTCTCCGCGTTCAGCTGACGGATCTTCTCGCGCCGCTCATCACGTTTTTCGTTTGCGATCAGCCTCATCGGCGGTCATGCGCCGATAGAAACCGAGATTATAGCGGTGCGTGAGGGAAAAAGTCGCGACCGCGCAGGCGATTATAGGTCTCCGTGAATCGCGTGGGGAAAGATTTGCTGTCGACTCCACGCCGGCCGTCCTCAAAATTGTCCGGGTCGGTGATGTAACGGTCGTCAGTCAGGCCACCGTTTTCGTTGGTAACGAAATTCAGGTTACGGATGTGGGCGAAGGCCTCGTAACGGTCCGAACGATAGCTGCCAAAAAGGCGGTAGGAGAGCAGTTTATTGTTATTCGAGGTGTACTGGCCACGGCTGTAGGTGTAGTTGAAATCTGCGCCCAAGTTGATCTTCCGCCCGAAGTTACCGGTGATGACACCACGCAGCTGCTCCTCGCGTTTGGTCGATCCGCCGGCACGGAGTGTAGAGGATGTTGGTGTAGGGCACTTTAACGTCATAGAAATAGGCGTTCGTGGGCGTGAGAATGTCTCCATCGAAGGCGTCAGCAAAGATGAAATCGCGCGCCTCGGACCGTTCGCTGAAGATCCGAGACTGGAACGGTGCACCCATATTAGCCGTATATGCACCCGCCAGACTCCGACTTTCCATCAGGGTATGATCTGCGGTATTGAGTCTGTCCGTATCCATCGGTGCGATGTAGTGGATCGCCGAGCTTATCGGTGAGACGGTAGGCGTTGATACGCGCGACGCCGATGCGCGCGCTGTCTGGGGAAAGGAGACTATCGGCGGCGAGCGGCATTACGCATAGCGAGTGAGAATCTACGCCCGCCGCGATCGCCCCGGCTCCGAGTACGATCTTGTGCGGATACGGCCGTGATATACAGGATTCCCAAGAGGAAGGTGAAGGTGTATATGCTGTACTTCATTTCGGGCGCCAAAGATAGAGACTGCTTTGTATCACATTGAGTGGCAGGGGCTGACCACTCTAAGGCTACCACACCCAAATAGCTGCAGACCTGGGGCGCTTTTTACTCTCCATGCCCTACCGGAGATCCACCCACGCGTGGTTTTAATGTCTGTACCCCTACGGAAAGGAGAAACACGCGTGGTTTTAATGTCTGTACCCCTACAGAAAGGAGAACCACGCGTGGGTGGGATCTCCGTAGATAAAGCAGACGACTGGGACGTAGGTGTGGTTTTGATGCGGTTGCCCTAGCTGTGACCACTATGCAGAGGTATATATCGACAAGAAGGCAACCCGCTTACGCGGATTGCCTTCTTCATTTTCTTGCCAGAAATAAGGGTAGAACTTACTTCTTCTGCTGAACTTTCTTAGCGGCCCTCAGCCAGCTTCTGCATAGCTTCCTGATACTTCTGCGTCTGCTCCGGTGTCAGGTTGGCTGCTTCGTTCTGAAGACTCGGAGCCAAGTCCTGCATCTTCTGTCCCAGCTCTGTCAGCTTCTGATTAGCCTCAGCATCACCGGCAGCTGCCTTCTCATGCAGAGGAAGCATCTCGTCAACAAGGCTCAGATACTGATCGAATGCGCTTCCACCCTCAGCAGGAGCGGCCTCAGCTGCGGGAGCCGGGAGCTTCTACAGCCGTAGAATCTGTCGTTTCACCTTCAGTTGCTGCACTCTTGTTGTTGCAAGCAACCATCATTACCATGGCCGAAGCCACCAAAAACATTGAAATCTTTTTCATCTCGTTTGAATTTAAAATCTGATTGGTCTAATTCGCCGCAAAGGTAGCAGAAAAATGTTTCGCAACACGAAAAACGTTTTCCCAAATAAAGAGTGACGCCTTGCGGGCTATTTGCTTAGTATTTATCCACGATTAAATCGCCATCCAGCAGCTCTCTTACCGCTTCAGTAAAGACTTTGAAGGCCTCTGATGAGGCGTGGGCAGTTACCGCAACGGCATCCTTATACTCCCTCGTAAAGATGAAGTTCTCTGGCTCCGTGACGGAGCGATAGAAGGAATAGCAGAGGTTACCGGGCTCAGTGCGTGCCATATCGGCCAGCTTCTTTGCGAGTCGATGAAAGCGTTCTCTCTGCCGGCTTTCACCCGGGCGCGTGCTATGATGATCTGTTTATGCATCTTCTTTTCTCTTATTATTTGCTCTGAAAGAGCGGCGCAAAAAGTAGACGAATCGGCATACGGCGTATCGGTATGCGCAAATATTTTTCACGCCATGTGCCCCATAACGTATTACGGAGCAGTTCTGAAGCCGATGATTCGGCGAACTTCCTGATGGTACTCGAGGCGCTCTCTGCCGCTTTCTCTGCGCCTTCACGAGCGACTTTGTCGAGATAGGCTTCGTTGGCGGCGATGTCGAGTATGCGTTCGCGGATGGGGGCGCAGAAGGCGTTGATGTCGGCGGCGAGCTGCTTCTTCATGTCGCCGTAGCGGATGGCGCAACGGTTGTATTGGTCGTTGAAGAAGTCGTAGGGTGTCGCGAGAGGAACGATCTCCATCATCGTAAAGAGGTTCTGAATGGGTTCGGGTTTGGGACTGTCAGGGGTGGTGGGGCCGGAGTCGGTGACGGCTTTCATGACCTTTTTGCGGATCGTCGCCTCGTCATCGACAGATAGATGGCATTGCCTTCGCTCTCGCCCATCTTGCCGGAACCGTCAAGACCGGGGACTTTGACAGCGCGCTCGGTGAGGTGGAAGGAGGCGGGTTCGGGGAAGAAGTCGGTCTCGTAGATCATGTTGAAGCGGCGGGCGCACTTGCGGGCCATCTCCATGTTCTGCTCTGATCCTTGCCGACGGGCACTTTGACGGCGCGGTGGATGAGGGATGTCGGAGGCCATGAGGGTGGGATAGGTCAGGAGACCGGCGTTGACGTTGTCGGGTTGCTGGCGGACCTTCTCCTTGAAGGTGGTGACACGCTCGAGCTCGCCGAGGGTAAGCGTTCATATTGAGGGTAGAGTAAAGCTCGAGCACCTCGTGGACGTCGCTTTGGATATAGATGGCGGCTTTGTCGGGGTCGAGGGCCGCAGGCAAGGGTATTCGGAGGATGGTGCGGACGCTGCGCCGGATGTCGACGGGGCGCGGGTGGGTGGTCAGGGGTGCCAGTCGGCAATAAAGAAGAAGCAGCGATACTCGTCCTGCATGCGCAGAAAAGCTCTTGACGGCTCCGAAATAGATGCCCAGATGCAGATTGCCTGTGGGGCGGATACCGCTCACGACGGTCTCCAGTTTCTTTTCTTCAGTCATTCTATAATAGGTCTCTTGATGTGTGTATGCGATTGTTCTTGATCATGGTAGCCCCACGATGGCGGCGATCACCGAGTGAGGGGCCAGAAGGAAGGCCAGCGTGGCGAAGCAGCCACGTTCGTTGGGCAGGGAGTTTCTCTCCAAATGGATGCGACGGTTGGAGAGTCCGTAGATATCGTCTTGCGCCTTGACCCGATAGCTTTCCGAGAAGCGCTCGAAGCGTCGGCGGTTGCGATTGTGAGCTTCGTGGCCACAGGTGCCGGCGATCGACTCCTCGTAACCGGTAGCGATGTTGCGATCGAAGACGGTCGAGGGCGCGGAAGAGACTGTCCTCAAACTGGCTGAGGGTGGGATAGTAGAGGCTGACGCTGTAGAGGTCGAGATAGATCTTCATATCCGAAATCGGAGATCTGGAGAAAGTAGATCCAGTCGTCGAAGAGTCCGAGCCAAGAGGTGAAATGTCGCTCCAGATAGGGGCGCCGGATGGTGGCCTGCATGAGTGCACGGAGCTTGTCGAGGCGGAGGGTGGCGCGTGAAGGTGAGGTTCCGGCAGCGATGAGCCGGCGCATGCGTATGCAGTACAGCTCGACGTCCTCACGGCTGAGCAACATGAGCCAAAAGAAGGGTAGCGGGTTTCCCCCCTCGAAAAGGGCGACGTCCTCGCCGTCGCTTTGGCGAGCGTAGAGGCGAGCGCTTCGGTTTTCTCTCATATATATAAGGTAAGGGCGGGCGTCAATTGGCAGCCATGACGGCCTTGACTGCGGCGTCGTTGCGCTGCTTGAGCGTCGATGGTGGAGGCGTTTTGATGAGGCCATGTAGTAGGCCATGCTCAGCAGGCGCTTTCTGATGAGGAGGCAGTTGGCGGCACTGACGACGGTCGATTCGGCGCCGTTCTCCTGACGGTATTTCATGAGGATGATCATGGTCAGGACGCCTTCCTGCGGGCTATACTTCTGGAGGATGGCGGGCTGACCGACCATGAGCGTGTTGTAGGCGTCTTCCGTGCGTCGGCCCTGCTCTTGCCAGTTAGTGCCGACCAAGCTGCGCTCGAGTTGCTCCTGCATGAGGGGAGGTCGGCGGGCGTAGCGTCGTAGTTCTCGCGGTTATAGTCGCCGTAGATCGCTGAAATAGTTGTCGAACGTGATCTGTCCCAGGCTATCGACGCGGGGGTAGGTGGCGTCGTCGGGTAGTAGCCCAAGATGGGGCCGCTCTGGCGATAGCGCTCGGTGAAGGCCATGACGCGAGGGGTGGGTGTGGCATTCGTGCATGCCCTCGATGTGCGGTAGGCGGATATTGACGTAGCCGTAGAGTTCGGAGCTGTCGGCTCCGCCTTTGTCGGCTGTACGATTGCAACCGACCACGAGAAGGCTCGCGGCGATGCAGCATAGGGTAAGGAGTTTCTTCATTCTCTCTCTTGTTGATTCTCTTTTCGTGAAACGCGGGCAAAGGTAAAGTCAAATCATTCTTTGGGCCATTGCGCCCTTTTCGTCCTCTCAAGTCGGCATGCAGACGCGGGTGCGCCCTGCCCTACCGGTAGAAAAATCCGGGTGTCTTGATTCCTTCTGTCCCTGAAAAAGGGTCAAACCAATGGTTTGAAGCAAAACCCACCTCCGAAAAGGGTCAAACCAATGGTTCGAAGCAAAACCCACCTCGAAAAGGGCCAAACCAATGGTTTGGGGCAAAACCTACCTCGAAAAGGGCCAAACCAATGGTTTGGGGCAAAACCTACCTCGAAAAGGGCCAAACCAATGGTTTGGGGCAAAACCTACCTCGAAAAGGGCCAAACCAATGGTTTGAAGCAAAAACCCACCTCCGAAAAAGGGCCAAACCAGGTGGTTTGAAGCAAAACCGACCCCTGGAAAGGGCCAAACCAGGTGGTTTGAAGCAAAACCGACCTCCGAAAAGGGTCAAACCAGGTGGTTTGAAGCAAAACCGACCCCTGAAAAGGGTCAAACCAGGTGGTTTGAAGCAAAAACCGACCCGCGGAAAGGGTCAAACCAGGTGGTTTGGGGCAAAACCGACCCCTGAAAAGGGTCAAACCAGGTGGTTGGATGAAAGGGGCGCCTCGGCTTGGGGAGGACGCGCCTTTACACCACGCAATCAGGGGCCTGCCTCTCTTGATGTTTCCGAAGACAGACCCCGAATGAGTGTGCGACGCGTGTGGCTCAGAACGGCAGGGTCGGACGAGGCGTCAGACGGTGAGGCGAGCAGCAGCTCAGGCGGGGGCAGGGGGTACATTCTCCGCAAATCGTCCCGCGGGTTCGGAGGGCACGGCAGGTGCGGCCTCGAGTGTCCGGCTCGACCTTCCAGGCACGGATGTCGTTATACCAGCGGCCGTTGTAGGCGCGGCAGTCGATGTCGAAGTAGATCTTCAGCTCCTGCCCTTCCTGGATGTTGTATTGGTCGATCTTGTCGCCCCAGAGGACGAACATCATCTTGCGCGGATACTGCGCCTGACGGTCGTACTCGACGACATACTCTTGTTTCTTCCATGTGCCGTTGCGGCCCTCGCCCGTCTGGACGGGCTGCACCTTCTGATTCTTCCTGTGAGTTCCATTTATCTATCTATTTTTGTATGTATTTGTGTTTGAGGGGGATGATGACCGGCGTCCGGCTGACTTTCTCTTGCCTTGATGTCCTTCTTTTTCTTGCCTTGATGCAAGAAAAGAAGCATCAAGGCGTCAGGGACGCCGACCAAGTTGGAGCATCGGCTGACTTTCCTGCCTCGGTAGAGGCTACCGGGGACTGGGGAGGCTGGCGGGCACCGATTTAATACGCTCGGGCGAAGAGGACGCGGCGGGCGGAGGGGCGACCGGTGACCATGCAGCGGCCGGGCTCGGCGTCGGCGGTGTCGAGGGGGATGCAGCGGATGGTGGCCTTGGTCTCGTTCTTGACGCGCTCCTCGGTCTCGGGCGTGCCGTCCCAGTGGGCCATGATGAAGAGGCCTTCCTCGATGCGCTCCTTGAACTCGTCGTAGGTGTCGACCCGGACGGTGCGGCGGGCGCGGTGGTCGAGGGCTTTGCGGAAGATGCCGGCTTGGATCTCTTCGAGCAGGTCGCGGACGTATTCCTCGAGTCCGGCGCAGGGGCGCGTCTCCTTCTCGAGCGTGTCGCGGCGCATCACTTCCACGGTGTCGTTCTCCAGGTCACGGCCGCCGCATGGCCAGACGTACGGGACGCCCCCAGGTTCGTATTCGGCAAACTTCCATCCGGGCTTCTTCGTGTCGTCGTTGTCAAACCTGACGCGGACGCCCAGCTCACGGAGTCGGGCGGCGATGCGATCTACCTTTTCGGAGATCTGGGCCAGCTGCTCGGCCGAGCGGTAGATGGGGATGATAACGACCTGCACGGGGGCGAGGTGTGGCGGCAGGACGAGGCCGTTGTTGTCCGAATGCGCCATGATGAGCGCGCCGACGAGGCGGGTGGAGACGCGCCCAGGACGAGGCCCAGAGCGTAGTCCGTCTTGCCGTTGCGGTCGATGAAGGTGACGTCGAAGGCGCGGCCGAAGTTCTGTCCGAGGAAGTGCGACGTGCCGGCTTGGAGCGCCTGACCGTCACTGCATCATAGCCTCGATAGTGTGCGTCTCTACGGCGCCGGCGGAAGCGTTCGCTGGCCGTCTTCACGCCGCGGATGACGGGCACGGCCATGTAGATTCTCCGCAAAGTCGGCATAGACGCCTTGCATCTTAATGGCCTCGGCCTCGGCCTCCTCACGCGGTGGCGTGGGCCGTGTGACCCTCCTGCCAGAGGAATTCGGCGGTGCGGAGGAAGAGGCGCGTGCGCATCTCCCAACGCATGACGTTGGCTCACTGATTGACGAGGATCGGCAGGGTCGCGGTAGGACTGGATCCGGTTCTTATACGTGTTCCAGATGATCGTCTCGGAGGTGGGGGCGAATGATGAGCTCTTCCTCGAGTCGGGCCGCTGGGTCGACAACGACGCCGCTGCCGTCCGGGGCGTTCTTGAGCCTGTAATGCGTCACGACGGCGCACTCCTTGGCAAAGCCTTCCACATGGTCGGCCTCGCGGCTGAGGAAAGATTTGGGGATGAGCAGGGGAAGTAAGCGTTCTCGTGGCCCGTCTCCTTGAATTTGTCGTCCAGGATGCGCTGCATGCGTTCCCAGATGAGCGTAGCCGTAGGAGCTGATGACCATGCAGCCGCGGACGGCTGAGTTTTCTGCCAGCCCGGCCTTGACGACCAGGTCTTGATCACCACTGCGCGTAGTTCGCGTCTTTACTGGTGAGTTCCTTTAATTCTTTTTGCCATGAAGGTGATGTGATAGGGTGTGGGGGCGGGCTTTGTGCCTGCCTGGTTCTTTCTTTGATCGATTCTTCTTTTTCTCTTGGGGTCTTCTTTTCTTCTCTTGGGAGGGGCCTTCTTTTCTTGCCTTGATGCAAGAAAAGAAGCAAAAGAGAAAATCAAGGCCTCTGCCGAGAGCCGGGAAGTTGGCCGGATACCTGACTAAACTTCGTGGGTGCCTAATACTGTTCTTTTTCGTTGGGAAGTCGCGCGTTTTGATGTCGCCGATGTAGGCCTGGACGGCGTCGGTGATGACGGTGTGCAGGTCGGCATAGCGACGCGAAACGGGGCGAGAAGTCTTGGTTGATGCCCAGCATGTCGTGCATGACGAGCACTGTCCGTCTACTCCGCCGCCGGCGCCGATGCCGATCACGGGGATGCGCAGCTCGCTGGCTACGCGTGTGGCCAGATCGGCGGGGATCTTTTTCCAGAACCAAGGCGAAGCAGCCCAGCTCCTCGAGCAGTCGGGCGTCTTCAACGAGCTTGGCGGCCTCTGCCTCCTCACGGGCGCGGACGGTGTAGGTGCCGAACTTGTTGATGGATTGCGGCGTGAGGCCGAGGTGCCCCATGATGGGTATGCCGGCGCAGAGGACGCTGGATGGACTCGCGGATCTCGGCGCCGCCCTCCATCTTGATACAGTCGGCGTGCGTCTGCTTCATCACCGCGGATGGCCGGGCGAGCGCCTCGGAGGTTGCCCTGATAGGGAGCCGAAGGGGTAGGTCGACGACGACCAGCGCGCGGCGCACGGCCTGACGACCGACTTTGCCGTGGTAGATCATTTGATCGAGGCGTGATGGGCAGCGTGGTGATGTTGCCCGCCATGACGTTCGAGGCCGGTCGCCGACCAGGATAACGTCCATACCGGCGCGGTCAATGATCTGCGCCATCGAGTAATCGTAAGCCGTGAGCATGGCGATCTTCTCGCCGCGCTGCTTCATCTCGTAGAGCCGGTGGGTGGTGACCTTGCGGCTGTCGTCTGCTAGTGGCTGTGGACATGACGGTGCGGAATCGTTCCTAATTCGTTTTCCGCCGCTGCCGACGCCACCGAGGTAGCGCAGGAGTTCTTCCAGCTCGTCGAGGTTGTTGCCGGCGTAGAGCACTTTGCCCGCGTTGTCGACCACGCAGACGGTCGGGATCCAGCGGATGCCGTACGGCCGGAGATCTCGGTCTCTTTCCGCTTGGGCTCGCTCACCTGAGGCCACGTGATGCCGTCTTTCTCAGCCGCCTGAGGCAGGGCCTCGCGGTCGGTGTCGAACGATACGCCGAGGAAGCTGATGCCGACGGCCTCGTCCGCGTAGCGCTTGTGAGGGTCCACCATGCGGGGGTTAGCCTTGCGGCGGTCAGGCACCAAGAGGCCCAGAAGTCGATCACGGTGGCGGCCGGCGTAGTCCCTTGAGCGCGATGGTAGCTTCACCGTCGACGGTGGGCAGGCTGAAGTCCGGCGCCTCTGTACCGACGGCGAGGAGGGCCGAGGTGTCCGGTTTCTCGTGTTGCGCATAGAGCGCCAGTGGGGCGACAAGGGCGATAAGCGCGATGAGTGTCGCTAAGAGGGGAAGCGTTTCGTTTGCATTGCGTGTATGTGTTTGGGGGTTATGTGCATATATGTAAAGGTATAGGAGGACTACTGGGGAGAGCCGATCCGCACATCGCGGAGCGGGCCGAAGTTCTGGATATGGATGGATTCCTTCATCTTGTTGCTGTATATAATACGTATAGGCCACCATGGCCTTGCCGCGGAGCAGAGATAGGCCGGCCGCGAAAGTGAAAACGATCATTCGGGGGCAGGCGATTGTACGATACAATGAGAGGTATCGACTGGAGCAATTGTACGATACAATCGACCATAGGAACATGCAATGAGGCCAAACGGACGCTTTGAGGATTGGAAAAACGTGTGAGTTTCGCCGTGGTTTTTCAACAGAGATCGAGGCTAAATCATCAAACAAGACCCATTATGGAACAAGTCAAATTGGACATCCCCCGCGTGCTAATCTTCACCAAAGTGAGTAGCACAAGATTGAACAACACCCTCCACGTGCAGTATCATCGCAAACAGTATGAGCTGGTTAGTGGCTGTGGACAAAGCGAAACTCAAACTCCCCTCGGACTGCCTGAGGGCGTGGAACAAAGGGTATCGACTACGAGACAATGATCGACCAAGGCCACCATCTCGGACGATACCGCCCTGCTCAAAAGTCAAGGATGCAGAGCGCGACAGACAGCTGATGAACATCTTCGAGAGTCATTCGCGCGCAACGCCATTCACACAAAACCAACATCCGCGAGGCCGCCATCCGCCTCTCCAACCGCTCAGCCCGTACGAAAACATTCGCTCGCTGGCTTACGAGATGGAAAGTGGACGCCTCGAAGGCATGAAAAAGACCTCACCAAACGCACCGCCGAGGTCGCTACGCTGGGCCTGAACGGCGAGTTCGACAACCTTTTCAAGCTCAACGAGAGGTTTGAGAAGCTGCACGTCGGCCGTCGCGTCGACGAACGAAGCTGCCCCAGGCCTCCGTCATCCGCCCCCAGACGGATGCCGCCCTCGAGGTCGTCTGCCACTACATCCAGTCGGCCTACAACAGCCACGTCGGCCGACGACAAGGCCCTCCTCGAGCGCCTCGTCGACCACATGAACGCCACCTCGGACGACTTCAAAAAGATCCAGCGCAACCTCATCGTTCATCACCCCAAGGACGGAACAAGAAGCCCAAAACCCCGAAGGAGCCCAAAGAGCCCAAGGGCCGAAAGAGCCCAAAGGAGCCGAAAGAGCCCAAAGAACCCAAGCAGCCTAAGGATCCCAAGCCCGCGCCCGACCCCAAACCGCAGCCCGATCCCTAAGCCGCAGCGGACCCCAAGCCACAGCCCAAACCGGGCGGAGACGACGGCGATCCGGACATCCATCTGCCGGAAGAATAAGGCCGCGAACGAATCATTGTCAGCCGTCACCGCGACGGTCGGCAATGATTCCTTTTTCAATGTATCAGACACTGATTCTTAATGACAATAAGCCCCCAACCCTCTCGACGAAAAACTAAAAACAATCCTTTTCCTCGCCCTCGTGGCCGCAGAGCCTCACCACGGCGTGCAACAAGTCAGCCGACACGTCGCCCAACATCGCGCTCACCGTCGAGCCCGGGCGCAAAGTCTTCCTCAAAGCTTCGCCGGCGAAACGTGGCACCACGTCATCCGCATCCAATGCGGGGAACTCGATACCACCTTCATCATCGGCAAGAAGCGTACGTCGGCACGCTACTTCATCGCCGACGACGAGAAGATGACCATCCACGGCGCCATCACGGCCTTCAATTGCAGCACCAACGGCGGCGGCATCTCGGCCGTCGACTGTAGCCGCGACACGCTGCTCCGCAGCCTGGAGTGTCACGACAACGCGCTGACCGAGCTGAACGTCGGCGGCTGTTCCGGGCTGCGCATCCTCGAGTGCTACTCCAACCGCCTGACCACCCTCGACGTCTCGCGCTGCCCCTCCCTGGAGCGCCTCAATTGCAGCGACAATCTGCTGACAGCCCTCGACCTCTCAAATGCCCCAAACTGGAGATGATCGCCTGCATCAACAACGGTCTCACGAAGCTCGACGTGACCATGTGCAGCAAGCTGTCCGTCCTCTACTGCTACCGCAACAAGCTCACCGAACTACAGCTGCGCGGCTGCGCCTGGCTCACCGAGCTGAGCTGCGGGAAGAACTACCTCACCGCCCCTCGACTTCACCGGCTGCCACTCCTACGCACCGCCTACTGCTGCGACAACGACTTCAGCTACGCCGCCACCGAAGATCTCTATCGCTCCTGCCCGACCGCACCACCGAGGAGGAACCGGGCCACATCTTCATCCTCAACGAAGACGCCCTGCCCCCGGTCGCACCGGCGCTCGGCAACGAAGGCATCGCCACCTAGAAGCATTGGGAAGTGCTCTGGTGCCGCGGAGATTGGTGATCTTTCTTCCATCAAGAGGGCTACTGCGGACGCTAGCGAAGTCAGGCTAGCACCCGCCCAATCTGGCCGGCGTCCCTGACGGCCCCTGCCGGGGCTGGGAAAATGGGCCCAGTACATTACATAGACGCATCCCGTACCCTCGCAATCTGGCGGCGTCCCTGACGCCTTGATTCTCTTTGCTTCCTTTTCTTGCATCAAGGCAAGAAAAGGAAGTGGGGAAACAGGGCAACGCCCCCATCTCACTCATAGACCTACACCATAGACAATGATGATTATGGCACAGAAAAAGCGGGAGCGCGTTCCAACTGTCGGAACACGCTCCCGCTCTCTTTCTAACTACGCCTTGCGAGACGTCAGCTATCGCATCACCGCCAACCGTCGCGCGATCTCCGGCACATACCGCCGCACACCTTCGGGCAAGAAGAATCGCGTCGTGCCTCGCACGGATGGCCTCGCGGATGAAGGTGGACGAGACGTCCATCATCGGCGCCGCCACGGCCCGCACGTCGGCCGTCTCGTCCGGCGCGATCTCTGGGGCAGGATAACCGGGACGTGGGTAGACGACGAGCGAGAACTCACGCCGGAGTGCCTCCGCGTCGCGCCATCGCCCCATGCGTCCGCCCAGCTGTCGGCGCCAATGATGAGCGAGAATCGGCAGTCGGTGTGCGACTCGCGCAACGTGCGCAGGGTGTGGATCATGCACGACGGTCGCGGCAGGCCGAACTCCCCATCGCTGACCCGAAACCGCGGATAGTCCCCACGGCGGCCCGCGTCATCTCCAACCGGAAAGCGTCGTCGAGCAACACATACTCAGACTTGAGCGGGTTGCGTGGTGTGACCACAAACCACAGTTCGTCGACGCCGCCGTACTCGCACATCCAGTTGGCGAGCATCAAATGGCCCATATGAATCGGGTTGAACGACCCGGAAAAAGATCCCACGTGACGCATCATCCGTCGGCTCCTCCCCTACCCTTCGATAAACTCCCGCACCACGCGCACTACCTCGCGCTGCGCCGTCTCGAGATCGTCGTTGAGGATGACCACGTCGAGCGCGGAGCGAACGTCAGCTCGTACTCCGCCTTCCGCAGCCGATCCTCGATCACCCTCCGGCGCGTCCGTGGCACGCGTCACGAGCCGCTCCCGCAGCGCGCCTCCACCGACGGCGGTCGGACGAAGATCGAGAGCGCCTCAGCCCGGCATATTGCTCGCGGATGTTGCATCCGCCCACCACATCCACGTCGAAGACCACCGTCTCGCCACGCTCGCGAATGCGCTCCACCCGAGGCGCAGTGTGCCGCAGAATCGATCGCGATAGACCTCCTCGTATTCGAGGAAGTCGCCCGCAGCAATGCGCCGGGCGAAACTCGTCGGGCGAGAGGAAATAGTACTCCCGTCCGTCCTGCTCCTCACCGCGCGGCGGCCGACTGGTGGCGGAGATGGAGAATCGCAGCGGCAATCCCTGCTGCAACAGATGCCGAATCAATGTCGACTTGCCCGACCCCGACGGCGCGGAGAAGATGATCAGCTTACCCTGTTTCATTGCTCACAGCACGTTGAGGATTTGCTCCTTGATCTGCTCCAGCACGTCCTTCATGCGTACCACGATGATCTGCATCTCGGCGTGGTTACTCTTTGACCCGAGCGTGTTGATCCGCGGCCGATCTCCTGCGCGATGAAGCCGAGCTTCTTACCCTGTCCGTGCTCGCTGTCGAGCGTGCGGAGGAAAGTAAGTGAGGGTGGTTCGCCAGCCGATCCTTCTCCTCGTTGATGTCGAGCTTCCGAGGTAATAGATCAGCTCCTGCTCGAGGCGGTTGCGATCGTACTCACACTCACTGATCTTTTTCAAGTTCTCCGTCAGGCGACTGCGAATCTTTTCCACGCGCTCCTGTTCGTAAGGATCCACCTCACGAAGCAGATCGCCGATGACGCCGATCTTCTGCTCAAAGACACGGCGGAGCATGGCGCCCTCCTGCGTGCGGAAGTCGATCAGCCGCGTGATGGCCTCGCTGACGGCGCCGTGCACCGCCTGCCATTCCGCCTCACTCACCTCGCCGGCTTCACTGCGCACCGTCTCGGGCAGCCGGAGCAGCGTAGCGAACCAATCCGCGGGCTCCGGGCACGCCGAGGCGACTCGCCAGCTCGTGAATCTGCTCGTAGTAACCCGTGACGGCCGCCGCATTGATCCGCGCGGAGGTATCCCGGGCCGATATATTCCACATTGATGTTCAGATCCACCTTGCCACGCTCCAGACGTTGCAATAGTTCGTTGCGCAGCAGCATTTCACGGTCGCGGTAGGCGGCTGGGATGCACAGAGAGGTCGAGCTGCTTACCGTTGAGCGATTTGATTTCTACGGTCACCTTCTTGTCGGGCAGTTCGGCGGTGACTTTACCGAAGCCGGTCATTGATTGAATCATATAATAATAGGTAGTTATCGGCCTGAGGGCCGGGAGTTACAAATCGAGGAGACGTTGTGATGCGTAGTGGAAAGTGGTTATGAGGAGGTGTGTCACCTCCGACGGCCGCAAAGGTAGGCGCTCGAGCCCCAACGTCTCTATTTTTGCCGCCCACATCAACAAACCTCAAGAGAAATGAACTTGCTGCATATCGAAACATCGGGCAAACTCTGCTCCGTCGCCTGGTCGACGGACGGCGAAGTGATGTTTGCCAAAACCATTTTTGAACCGATGAGCCACTCGGCCTACGCCGGCGCCATCGCCGAGGAAACGCTTACGCACATGGGCGGCACCCGCCGGACGCCGTGGCCGTGAGTGCCGGACCGGGATCGTACACGGGGCTGCGCATTGGCGTCTCGCTCGCCAAGGGACTGTGCGTCGGTTGGGGCGTGCCACCATCGCCGTCCCCACGCCGGAAGTGATCGCGGCCATGGCGCAGAAGGTGCACCGGCGCACAGACTGCCTCTATTGCGCCCTCATCGACGCCCGCCGGATGGAGGTCTACGCGACGCTCTTCGACGGCAATCTCAAAGCCGCTCTGTGAGACACGTCCGGAGATCATCACGCCGGAGAGCTTCGCCACAGTGCTGGCCGAGGCGGACGTCTGCTTCTGTGGCGACGGGGCGGAGAAATGTCGCGACGTGATTCGCTCACCCGCGCCTCGTTCCTCGGGCAGATCACCCCTGTGGCGGCCGAGATGGTGCCCATCGCCGAGCGTGCATACGCTGAGCGTCGCTTCGTAGACACGGCCTATTTCGAGCCATTTTACCTCAAGGAATTCGTGGCCACCACGCCCGAAAGAAGATCTGATCGGTGGGTAGACGATCGGGGAGGATGGGGTAGCCAATGGGGATACAACAGGGGCAATGGGGATATGGTGAAAAATGGGATAAACTCACCTCCGACTCATTGGAGGTGAAAATCGGCCAAAAGTTAGATGTGAGAGCCACATCTAACGGTGTTTCTCCTTCAAACACCCCCCAATTCCGACCCGTACACCCAAAAATTTTTCACCACCCATATCCCCATTATTGGGGATTCGTCTATCTTGCCCCCGACTTACAAAAACAGAGAAGAAATATGGCTTTACGTAATTAATGACGATTGTGTTGCATGCGGTTCATGCATTGACGAGTGCCCCGTAGAGGCGATTTCAGAAGGTGATATCTACCGCATTGATCCGAAACTGTGCACCGACTGCGGCTCTTGCGCAGCAGTTTGCCCCTCGGAAGCAATCCATCCGGCAGCGGTATAATCCCGCTGCGGCAACACTGAAAAAGAATTTTTACGTGGAGATCGGGAAGGCGAAAAGCGCCTCCGGCTCCACGTTTTATGCCCTGACGTTAGGGCTTTGGCCAACCCCATCGAGTATGCGTTTGGCTTGCGGCAGGCTCTGCTGAGCCGAGGAAGTTTATCCTGGTACCCGGCCAAACTTCGCTGCCCCGCAGGGGTCCTGTTTACCGCCGCGCAGACTGGAGTGAACCAAACAGGGCGCCTGTTTATCCTCGCGCGGACTGGAGTGAACCAAACAGGCGCCTGTTTACCCTCGCGCAGACCGGAGTGAACCAAACAGGCGCCTGTTTACCCTCGCGCAGACCGGAGTGAACCAAACAGGGCGCCTGTTTACTCTCGCGCAGACGGAGTGAACCAAACAGGCGCCTGTTTATCGTCGCGCAGACCGGAGTGAACCAAACAGGCGCCTGTTTATCGTCGCGCAGACTGGAGTAACCCAAACAGGCGCCTGTTTATCGTCGCGCAGGCCGGAGTGAACCAAACAGGCGCCTGTTTACCATCGCGCAGATTGCGTAGACCCAAACAGGCGCCTGTTTACCCTCGCGCAGACTGGAGTAACCCAAACAGGCGCCTGTTTTACCTCGCGCAGGCCTCTGCCGAGGCCGAGGAAGTTTATCCTGGTACCCGGCCAAACTGCTGCCCCGCATGAGGGCTCCTGTTTACCACCGCGCAGACCGGAGTGAACCAAACAGGCGCCCTTTCTTTTTGCACTCCCCGGAGCGCGTGAACACGCGACTCCAAACCCGATTACCCCTAACGATTTCAGAACGGATGGAAACTGCACTTTATCTGATCCCCGTCACGCTGGGCGATACGCCGCATGAGCGGGTGCTGCGGAATACAACCGCGAGGTGGTGCGCGGCATTCGGCATTTCATTGTCGAGAATCTGCGCACGGCGCGCCGCTTCCTCAAGCGGGGCCGACCCGGCGATCGACATCGACGCGCTGCATTTCAGCGAACTCAATAAGCACACGCCGCCCGAGGCCGTGGCCGCCATGCTGTCGCCGCTGGCCGAGGGGCAGCCGTGGGCGTACTCGTCCGAGGCCGGCTGTCCGGCGGTGGCCGATCCGGGAGCGGACGTGGTGGCCGTGGCGCAGCGCAAGGGACTGCGGGTCGTGCCCCTCGTCGGGCCGTCGTCCATCTTGTTAGCCGTCATGGCCTCCGGGTTCAACGGCCAGCGATTCGCCTTCCACGGCTACCTGCCCATCGAGGCCGACCGTCGCACGCGCGCCGCATCAAGGGAGCTTGAAGCCCGCATCTATGCCGAGGATGAGACGCAGCTCTTCATCGAAACGCCCTACCGCAACGAGCGACTGCTGGAGGAGCTGGTCCGCACCTGTCGACCCTCGACGCGGCTCTGCGTGGCGGCAAACGTGACGTGCGCCGATGAGTTTATCCGCACGCGGCCGGTGAAGAGTGGGCGCACAAGGCCCCGGACCTGAGTCACCGGCCGACGATTTTCGCGCTCTACAAATAGCCCCCGAACGACCTGCACGGATGAAAGATCTGCTTCTGATCGGGCTCGGCAGCTGTCTGGGCGGCATGGCGCGCCACTCGGTGAGGCCTGGGCGTGCGTCATTTTGGGGGTGGCCTCTTTGTAGGGGCACGTTTGCGGTCAACCTGCTCGGCTGCCTGCTGATCGGGCTACTGGCAGGACTCTTCGCACGCCATCCGAACGTCTCGCTGGCGGCGCAGCGCTTCCTGACGATCGGTGTGTGCGGTGGCTTCACCACGTTTTTCCACCTTTTTCGCGCGATGGCCTGACGCTTTGGCAGGGAAGGCCGGTTGCCGGCCTTTGCGCTCTATGTCGGCGGCAGCGTGGTGGCGGGCCTCGTGGCCGTCGCCGCGGGTTATCGGTTGGCGGGCGGCCGCGCGTAGCGCATAAGGCCTTTTTCTGGATCTCATTTTACCTCTTTATACTTTTTGTTTTTCGTTTATGGATAAAAGAATTTCAGGCCCACGAGACGGCCGTGATCGACGCCGGATGCCGCATTGGGCGCGGCACTGTGGTGTGGCATTTTTCGCACCTCATGTCCGGGATGCATCGTTGGCGAACGTTGCTCGATTGGGCAAAACGTTGTCATCTCGCCGGGCGTCGTGCTGGGCAATGGCGTGAAGGTGCAAAACAACGTCTCGGTTCACACGGGCGTGACCTGTGAGGACGACGTCTTCCTCGGGCCCAGCTGCGTGTTCACGAACGTGATCAATCCGCGCAGTGCCGTGCCGCGCAGGATGAGTTCCGCCCGACGCGTGTCGAACGGGCGCCTCGATCGAGCCAATGCCACGATCGTTTGCGGACATACCATCGGTGCCTACGCCCTGATCGGCGCGGGCGCGGTAGTGACGCGGGATGTCCCGCCGTATGCCCTCGTGGTGGGTAACCCGGCGCGGCACATCGGTTGGGTGAGCGAGTATGGTCATCGCCTCCGCTTCGATGCCGACGGGCGCGCGACGTGTCCGGAGAGTGGCGCGCGGTATCTATTGAAGGAAGGAAAGGTGGCGCGGGTGGATGAGTAACCCTCCTCTTGTCTTGACACGGAGAAAAGGAGGCGAAAAAGAGTCAGGGCCTCGACCGAGGCTCAAAGAGGTTAGCCGGGTACGTGATGGATCTCTCCATACAGGTACCCGGCTAATTTGGTTGACGTTCTTGACGCCTTAGTGCCTCTGATTGAGCAACGGCAGGCTGACGGAGAAGCCAACGGATCGATAGCGGCCATTCTCCCAGCCGACAAAGACGCCGAGGCGCCCCACGTCGTCGAGGCCGAGGGAATAGCCGGCTTCGATGTGGTTGAAGCGGGGCCGAAGGAGCGCGTGCACATGCAACGCCTCATTGAAGAGGGCGGACTGCAGGGAATCGGAGATTCTTCAGCAGGAGGTAGTCGGACGAATAGGTCAAGTGTGCCTGCAACCAGCGATCGTCGGCCGACTGCGCGTAGGGATCGAGCAGCTGGAAGGTGGCCGACATCGGGCGGTCGGAGACGTGCAGCAGCGCGGCGGCGAAGTGGCGGCGGTCGGGCCGGTAGATACGTCGCGCTGCGGGGAGAAGCCGCCCTCCACACCGTAGAAGAAGCGCCCGAAGAGACCGACGCGCACCGTCTGCACGACAGACGCCGAGAACACGGTGAAGTCGGCCGCCTCTCCGCTGCCGATGGGCAGTCCGCCGCGATAGCGCACAGCATAAACGTCGGCCGCTGCGTTTCGGCATAGAACTTCTCTCCGAACCGTACAGAATACGGCCGCCGGGGCGTGTACGTCACGCGGACGTCGGCGATCCAGGCCGTATGGGGAGGGCATGGGCGGATCGTTCGGATCGCCGGGCACGTTCGGGGCGGGTCGGCCGCCGAAGACGCTGTACAGAGGGTGGCATTCGCGAGAAAGCGGATCGTCGCTCGACGTGCAACCCGGCCGAAAGACGCAGCCGTGGGCCACATCGATGCGGTGCGTGAGTCCGACCGTCTGGCGGCGATAGAGCCGGGAGGCGTTCTCGGCAAAGAGCGAGCGAGAGGGCATTGATCAGGCGTGCCGTGGCATACTCACCGGCATAATCCGCCGTCGCATCGGAGGCCGTGAGGGTCAGCTCGCCGTGGCGCAGGGGCGCATAGCGGAAGGTGGCGTCGAGTTGGCCGATGAAGGCACGACGTGCCGTGGCGTAGTAAGCCGCAGGCGTGATCTGCAGTGAAAGCGTCTACTATCGGGGCGACGATAGGAGAACATCAGCCGTTGCCCGATCCAAAAGCCATCCACGAAATTGTATTCCGGCACGGCCCCGCGCAGTCCCTCGTAGCCGAAGGAGACGCTCGGACTGAAGCGCACCGTCTCGCCCACCAAACCCGTCCCAAGCCACCACACCCGGAGCGTCGACGAACCGAATCGCGCACCTGCTCCGACCGCACCACGGCGCGGAAACTGTCGCGGCGCTGATAGCTCACCGTTTCGTCGGGCTGGAGCGGCTGCGTACGGACAGCCTGCCAGTAAGTCGTGTCGCGGGCAACGCCAGCGAGTCGCGCGTGATGTGCACCATCGAGTCTCGCGGCTGTCGCTCCAGACCCGCCCCTCCTCGTTCGTCCTCCGACACCTGTTGCATGAGCTGCGCCATGCGATACGCGTCGCGCGTCGTCAGCTCCTCCTTCGCGGCCAGCTCCTCCAGCTTGCGGCGCGCCTAGCCTATCGCTTGGTCAGTGAGGGTCGCGCGGCCGGAGCCGTGGGCAGCGGCGGGATGTGAGACCGTTGTCGGGGCCTCGTTGGCCACCACATTGCGGTAGCGGACGGACGAGTAATAGCGCCCGTCGGCCTTGATGCCCATCACGCTGAGGTGCATCCGCGTGTCGTAAGCGGTGGGCAGCCAGACGTCTTTCCGCACCTCATGAAAGGCCATGCGATGGCTGACGGTGAAGCCGGGCGGCGGATGTTGAGGTCGACCTGCTGCAGGCTCCAGGTGTGATCCAAGATGTGAGATCCAGCCATCCACCAAGCGGCTGTCGTTCCGCCGGGGCGTGACATAGATCTTATTGATCACATGCCCATTCTCGTGCGTGACGCCGTCTAAACGGAAGCGGTAATAGCTGAACGCGCCCGGTGCCAGGGGCGAAACGCACCCATGATCTCCGGGTCGTAGACGTTGGTGGTGAGGGCCTCGGCGGCGGCATCGTCGTCGTCCAGCTCGGCGGGCACGGTGGTGGAGAGCGCCAGGACGCGTTGGTCGAAGCGGCGCGGCGCGGTGAAGCGCACCTCGTTATGAGACTCCAGGAGGAAGGTTTTATTCGAGAAGGTCTTGAGTTTGACGTTGCGCCCATCGATGTTCACGGAGCCGATGCCGGGCAGCTTGCCGGTCTTGACGGTCCCCTTGATGTAGACGTCGGCCGTGTAGCTACGCACCGTAGTAGCGGTGTTGCGGCGCGTGGGCGATGGCGCGGCGCATGATGGCATAGGCGGGGTCTTCGGCGCCGGCGCGGACGACGACTTCACGGGAGCGCATAAGCCATCTCTCGCAGCTCGACGCGCAGGCGATCCTTCGCGGCGTCGCCCGTAACGGTGAAGGGCACCACGACCTTCTCATAACCCAGGGCGGAGAACTCGCCCGTATAGTCGCCCCGCTCGAGATGCGAGATGAAGCGGCCTGCCTCGTCAGCCACGATGCCGTAGCCGTCTCGCGGACATAGATCGTGCATAGGGCGACGGGGCGCCCCGATCGTCCACCACCTCGCCTTGCAGCGTCTGCGCCCTGAGGCTGGCCGTAAGGCTAAGAAGCAACCCGAAGACGAGCCCCAACGCCCGGACATAACAACACCTCCCGCGCTGGTGGCAGGAGGCGAAAACGGCTCATGGATATGCGCTCACGTGCCATTTACTCGATGCGAATCGTTTGCATAGCGCCCGTCCGTCCCTGAGGGACGTAGGTGATATTCACGCGATACTCGCGGCTGGCGGTCTGCAACTTGCCGACCACAAATCCGCCGCCGTTCTTATCGGCCTGATGGACGACGGTGAAGCCCGTCGGCGGGTTACCCTGAAAAGAATCGGCCGAGGATGGCTGCCGCCTCCGCCGCGCTCGCCCGCTGCGAGACGCCAGGCACGGACACGTCGGCCTCCGTGTACATCGATCCCGACAGGGCGCCCGTGTTGCCGCTCTTCATCGCCTCCGTGATGGGCGTGATGTCGGCCGCATACACTTCCCAGGCCGTAAACAGCGCCAGGATCATTGTCTTCAATTTTTCATCATTCGTTCCTCCTATCATTAATGGGTTAGTTGTATTTTTGAGATAGCAATCGGTGCAAGGGGAGGGGAGAAAAACCGCTGCACCGCGCTCTATCCGTAGCAAAAAATAGATCCAATAGGCTTTTACACGACAGCCGTTTCGCATTTATTCGAAGGAAGATCCCAAGCAAAAGCATCCGGCCCCACCGTTTTGCGCCCACCTATGGCACCCTTCGAAATCAACCGAATCGGATACACTTCAGATTGCACGCCATCTATCCGTGAACTTATCTGATCGATATCGTATGACATCGCCTTTTTATATCCCACCATTTTGTATTTGCTCGAATGGTATTCCATACCTATCGATACGTATTTGATCCTCTCCAGATGGCGCGCCATCTAAAAATTATTCAGTTTTTGTATTGCATAGGATTGCGTGCAATCTTGAGTGAATCAATTTTGTTTTGTATCGTATTGCATGCAATCTGGATAAAAATCAATTTTTGTTTCGCATCGTATTGCATGCAATCTGGAGTGAATCAATTTTTGTTTTGCATCGGATTTCGTGCAATCTAATGCGAATCAGTTTTGTATCGGATTGGATTGCATGCAATCTGAGGTAAATCCATTTGTAAATAATCCGAGAGGATGGCATACGGCATAAAACAATCGTGCACCACGTCGTAGGTTATCCCATCTGACGTAGTGCACGATTACTTATTCTTGAATATCTCTCTCGAGAGGCTGCGGACGAACGGAAACGACGCCGCGATGCCGTCACCCGACCGGCTCCCAACGGGGGTCATTTTTCCGCCGCTAACCCCCGCTCGATACGCCGATGATGGCACACGAGCAACTGCCCATCGGAGCCGTGGAGGTGCATGCCGTTGCCCTCGCAGTAACGAAAGAGTTGGCACTCGGCGCACTCGCCCTGACGCGCCCACTGGCGATCGCGGTGGAGGGCCGGAAACGGTTCTCCCAAACGTCCGCGAAGCGGTCGCGATAGATGTTGCCCTGATAATAGTCGGCGCGGATGCTGGGGCAGCCGAGATGGAGCCGTCGGCCAGGACGGAAGCGGTGGAGACGCCGGCCGAGCACTCGTAGAAGTGGTCGCGGACGTCCATCTCGTAGCCGCCTAAGAAGCCCTCGCAGCCGTAAGAGACGTCGATCTGGCCCTCGCGGCGCGTCTCACGGAGGAAGCGCATGAGGCGGACGAACTGCTCGTCGGTGAGCTGCAATTCCGGGCACATGCGCCGCGCGGCCAACGGGGAAGACGGTGAAGATGCGCCAGTGGCGAACGCCGAGGTCGATGAGGTGGCGCTTGAAGCGAGGCAAGTCGTCGAAGTTGCGGCGGTTGGCGCAGGTGACAACGTCCCAATTGACGTCCGTCGTCTGCGCCAGGCCGCGGATGGAGGCCGTAGCTGCGCGGAAAGCTGTTGCGGTGGCCACGCATCCAGTTGTGATCGTCCTCAAAGCCGTCCAGGCTGATGGTGGCCGACCGCATGCCGGCAGCCAGCAGCCCCGGCAACCGCTCGGCGAAAAGCAGTCCGTTGGAGACGATGCCCCAGGGAAATTCGCGGCGGTAAAGCTCGCGGCCACGGCCTCAATGTCCGGGCGTACAAGCGCCTCGCCACCGGTGAAGATGATGAGCACCTTGTGCGCGGGTTGACGTGCGGCCGGATCTCGTCCACCACGCGGAGGAAGTCTGCCATCGGCATGTCGGGCATGAGGGACGAGACGCGACAATCGCTGCCGCAGTGCCGGCAGGCCACGTTGCAGCGCAGCGTACACTCCCAGAAGAGCGTGCGAAGCTCGTGCAGCTTGACGCGGTTGCGGTGCAGGCGGCGGAAGGTCTCGAGCGCGAGCCGTTTCTTGAGGTTGATCTTGACGTCGTTCATCTCTTCTTGCGCTTGAGCGTGACGTTGATCTCTTTTTCCGCCGCGCCCAAGAACCAGCTTCGGTCGCCGCCCTTCAGGTCGTCTTTGGCAAAAGCCGACCGTGACGCTGTCCGAGTCGACAGGCGGGACGCGCGGTGGGATCCTCATACTTCAGTTTGACATACAGAGAATCCGGTGCCCATCCTGCATTGTGGCGGTACGTGTACTTCCGTCCGGATCGGTGTGGGTCGTGTCGTGAGGCGAGGGGTCGCTCTGCTTTCACCCCACTTCCCGTCCACATTCGGCGCTACGATACGCACCCGGAGAGCGGTCGGCCCTCGTCGGTCACGCGCCCCGTCACCTTAAAGTCGGCCATCAGGATCCGTATTCCATCTGAAATATTTTTGTCGCAACCGGAGAATCCAGCAGTGACAAGATGCCCGCCAGCGCCCAGTTGGTGCCGCGGATCAATTTGCGATTGAACTTCTTCATAACCTGTTTTTCCTTTCTACGGTTTCTTCTTTGCCTTCAGCTTCACGTTGACCTCCTTTTCCGCCGCGCCCCGATACCAATGCTTGCCGCCATCCTTCAGGTCACTCTTTGGTAAAGCCGACAGCGATGCTGTCCGACTCGTAAATGGACGGTTCAGTCGTGTCTTCAATCTTCATATGGATGTAGACCGAGTCCGCGGGGAAGAGGCTGTACTCCCGAACGAATGAGCCGTCTGACGCGGTGTAGACCGTGTCACGCAGGAGACCGGAGTAACATTGTTCAGAGCCTTTGCCCCAGACCGCCGTCACGTTCGACGCCGCGACACGCACACCTCCCAGCGGCTGTCCCTGCTCATTCGTCACACGCCCCAGCACCTTGAAGTTGGCGCTCGGGACTCCGTATTCCACACTGATCCCTCCGCCTCCGTTGTCGTCTTTGCCGCATCCGGTGAATCCCAGCAGCGACAGCAGCCCCGCCAGCGCCCAGTTGGTGCCGCGGATCAATTTGCGATTCAGCTTCTTCATGTCTCTATCTCCTTTCTATGACTTCTTCTTTGCCTTCAGCTTCACGTCGATCACCTTCTCGGCCGCGCCCAGACCAGCTCCCGTCGGCACCCTTCAGGTCGCCCTTGGCAAAGCCGACGGTGACGCTGTCCGACTCATAGTCTGGGCGCTTCGTGGGTCTTCAAACTTCATCGTGAACTTCAGTGAATCCGGTGCATAACTGGCGTAGTACCGGTATCTGTAACTCCCGTCCGGAGAGCTGTAGACCGTGTCGTAAGGACTTGGAAAAGTCGCTCTTCAAGTTGGTCTGTACGACGCGAATCCCGGAGAGCGGCTCCCCGCTTCGTCGGTCACACGCCCGTCACCTTAAAATCAGCATGCGGGAGCCATACTCCTCCACCGGATTGCCGCAGCTGGAGAATCCTAGCAACGACAACAGTCCCGCCAGCGCCCAGTTGGTGCCGCGGATCAATTTGCGATTGAACTTCTTCATGTCTCTGTCTCCTTTCTATGATTTCTTCTTTTGCTTTCAGTTTCACGTCGACCTCCTTCTTTTGCTGCGCCTTTGTACCAATCTCCCTTGCCACGCTTGTAGTAGTCTTTGCTCTCGAGACGTCACACGGATAGTATCGTTCTCGAAGCTACCGTTTTGCCTCGCCATCGGTGTCTGATATGACCAGATCCAAGGCATCGAGGGGAGGTAATTTACTCGACACGGAATAACGGCCATCCTGTCCCGTCCTCGTAGAATCGAAAGAGGAGTAATGGAGTTGTTCACCTTTACCCAGTTGCACCTTGACATTCGGCACTGGTGTGCCTTTGCTCGTCTGTCACCCTGCCCCGAGACTTTGTAGTCTGCATTCGGCGAACCATACTCTACTCTTATTATTCCGTTGCAGCCGGAGAATCCTAACAACGACAAAGATGCCGCCAGCGCCCAGTTGGTGCCGCGGATCAATTTGCGATTGAACTTCTTCATAACCTGTTTTTCCTTTCTATTCTATGAGGTTCGTTTTTCGAGTGCTCTATTCTTTTCTGCTTATCTGTGGGCAAAGATGAAGAATGCACGTCTGGTGCTGCTTCACTACTAAACATTTCTAATTTTGGCGCCGTTCACTCACAGAAAGAAATACTGATGGATAAACAGAATCTGAGAATTCTATTCATGGGGACGCCCGACTTTGCCGTGGCTTCCCTCAAGAGCCTTGGTAGAAGGCGGGTACTGCGTCGTGGGCGTGGTGACGATGCCCGATAAACCCATGGGCCGACATGGCAGTGTGCTGCAAGCATCGCCCGTCAAGCAATACGCTGCTGCGCACGGCCTACGCGTGCTGCAACCCGAACGCCTCTCTGACCCCGCCTTCGTCGACGAACTCCGCAAGCTCCGCGCCGATCTGCAAATCGTCGTTGCCTTCCGCATGCTGCCGCGCGTTGTTTGAAATGCCACGCTTGGGCACGTTCAATCTGCACGCCTCCCTGCTGCCGCAGTATCGCGGCGCGGCGCCGATCAACTGGGCCGTCATCCATGGCGACAAGGAAACGGGTGTCACTACCTTCTTTCTCCGCCATGAGATCGACACGGGGCGCATTATCCTGCAACGCCGCGTACCCATCGCCGGACCGACGACGCGGGCACGGTGCACGACCGACTGATGGCCATCGGTGCCGCATTGGTTGTCGAGACCGTAGACCGAATCATCGACCATGATGGACGTGATGGAGACGACGGAGCAGGAGTCGCTACGACCGACACCGCCCGCTGCGCGACGCCCCTGAAGATCTTCCGCGACACGTGCCACATCGACTGGTGTCCAGTCCACCGAGCGCGTCTACAACTTCATCCGCGGTTTGGCTCCCTATCCCGCGGCCTGGACCGAGATCCTCTCGGCCGACGGACGGCGGATGGCGCTCAAAGTGTTCCGCAGCGAGCGCATCGCCGAGCCACACGCACTCTCGCCCGGAGCGATCCGCACCGATGGCCGACGCCACCTCGACGTGGCCACCGAGGACGGCTTCCTCCGACTCCTCGACGTGCAGCCGCCGGCAAACGCCGCATGACGGCCGACCAGTTTCTCAACGGCACCGACGTCTCCGCCTGCTGCATGGCGTAAACCTTCCAAACACCATTCGAACACCACTTCAACCGCCACTTTCCAACCACTTAATATTACAGTCACATGAACGCATTGAGACTACGTAAGCAATTCAACGGGTTCCTCTGGAACGATTTCCTGATGTACGTCCTCCTGGCCGTCGGCATCTTCTACACCATCTACCTCAGATTCCCACAGATCCGACACTTCGGACTCATGTTTAAGTACGCCTTCGGGCCAGCCTTCAAAGCGACGCAAGAAGCGCGACAAGCACGCTAAGCAGGACGAGGCCCACAAGGTCAACTCCTTCCAAGCCCTGGCTACAGCCGTGGCCGCACAGGTGAGCACGGGTAACATTGGCGGCGTAGCTACGGCCATCGCCACCGGTGGTGTGGGTGCCATCTTCTGGATGTGGGTGTCCTCGCTGCTTGGCATGGGAACGATCTTCTCCGAGGCCACGCTGGCGCAGAAGTACCGCGAGGTGAAGGATGGCGGCGTCTCCGGTGGGCCCGCATACTACATCTCCAAAGGCCTCAAATGCCACCCACTGGCCGTCTTCTTCGCCCTGGCCATCATCCTCGCCCTCGGTTGCGTGGGTAATATGGTGCAGGCCAACTCCATCTCGATCGCCATCGTCAACTCCCTCGGCACCGGACCAGACACCATGGCCTACCTGCCCTACCTCATCGGCGTCGCGTTGGCGCTGCTCGTGGGCGTGGTCATCATGGGCGGACAGAAGCGCATCACAGCCATCGCCGAGCTCGTTGTCCCCTTCATGGCGCTGATCTACATCCTCGGCTCGCTCGTCGTGCTCTTCCTTTATATCGGCGACGTGCCCCACATGTTCCAAAGCGTCGTCAGCGAGGCCTTCTCCACGAAAGCCGCGGCGGGCGGTGCAGCCGGTACGGTGATGAAATACGCCATCCGCTACGGCGTAGCGCGCGGCCTCTTCTCCAACGAGGCCGGTATGGGCTCCACGCCGCATGCCCACGCCATGGCGCACGTCAAGGACCCCGCCATTCAGGGGCTTCGTGGCCATGGCCGGCGTTTTTGTCGACACGATCCTGATCTGTAGCTCCACGGCCTTCGTCATCATGCTCACCGGCGCTTATCAGGGCACCGACCTCAAGTCCGTAGCCATCACGCAAGAGGGCCTTTCAGCCGCGCTCTTCGGCTCCGGCGGCGTCACCTTCCTGGCCATCGCCCTCTTCTTTTTCGCCTTCACCACCATCATGGGCTGGTACATGTTCGGCGAGATGAACGTGCGCTACCTCTTTGGCAAATACGGCGTCCTGCCCTTCCGTCTGATCGTCTGCGGCTGCATCTTCTGCGGCTGCATCTTCGCCGCCGACCTTGTCTGGGAGCCAGCCGACACCTTCAACGGCCTCATGGCCATCCCCAACCTCATCGCCATCGTCTGTCTTGCCCCACAGGTGCGCAAGATGTACACTCACTTCTTGCAGCGCCGCCGTTCGGGCGAGCTCTGACAGATCGCCCTGACACAGGCGTCACTCGCCTGACTTCATACCTGTTTTTGTTTGACTCGTGCGTTGAGCCATTTCGGTTCACGCACGAGTTTTTAGTCCCCTATGCAAGCGAAAGACAATGGAGCGTGATCAAATTTTGATGACACATGATGAAACTTTGATGACATAGAAAACTATTCAGAAATATCCCTCTACAAAAGAAGAAGTTAGTCGGTCGTAGGCATTGGACGGGTAACGAAGTGGAAACGAGCGAAGCGCTTGGGGGTTGCTAGAATCTGCACAAACAAAAGGGCGCTTGTCATTTGAGGTTGCAATGTTACTATGACTATTTAAATTACAGGCGTTTTTGATGCGATTCTCTCGATTTGGCTTTTCGGCTTGAAGTGTGTGAACGCAGAGCGGATGGGGCTGAAAAACCGCTTAAAAAGCGATCTTGGCGTAGGTGGCGAGGGCCTTCGTCGCGTCTACCCAGGAGGCGTCCCTTGACCTTAATCAGGTTAGAAATGTGCGCGTAGAATAGCGTCGTCTGACGAAGCGATGGCGAGCGCCTCCTTCTCGTTGTCACCCATCGGAGGGACAGCGATGACGGATCCACCCAGCAACATCTCGCGACAGTAGTCGGAGTACTTCCGCCCCGCGTTCGTGGCTCTCGAACGGATCCGTTCCTTCTCTCTTGGCTGTGCATCTGACCTTGATAAAGGCGGTCTTGTTCGGCTTCTTGTCTTGCCTTTTAGGGTGTCTTTTCATGTGGATAGGTCTTTTCTGTGGTGCTTATTCTATGGTTGGGGCCGATGAGAACGGATGTGATTACGGCTCTTTCCTCCGTCCGCTATAGGGCGGGGAGCAAGCGCAGTTTGTGGGAACAAACTGACGTCTTGCGTACCGTCGTCACGCTCCGTTACGTACTCGCTGTATTTCTTATAATCACTGCATGCCATGCATTCAGGCGGTTGCTGCTTGTTTGGCGTGCATATCGTTTGTGGACTCTTTGATGGAGCGTGTGCTTGGATTACAGCTTTCTCACTCCTCGATCTCATCGGCGTAGTCCTCCAGTGAGCATACTCGATGCGCTCTACGAGGATCGACAATTTGGCACCCCTGATCTTCCAATCGACGGACAACAAAGTCGGCGCGGTCCTGTGTTGCCTCTATTCAAATAGACCGCTCTGACGATCTGTCAGCTTGACGAGGGACGAGGAAGGTCTGCTGTAAGCTTCCAACGTCCCTCGTCTCATTTTTGGCGCTGATGCGTTTCGGTGTGAGTGCACTCTCGGCAGACGTTTGCAAACATCTACTTAGCCCTTTGCCGAGAGAAGGAGGCGCAGAAGGGCAAGGCGCTTAGTCCGTCTTCGACAAGATACTACAAAGACAGCTATAAGAGATGTGCCCACTGATGGGCAGCGAGCAGACGCAGAGGCTACGCCGTGCCTTGCGGGTCTGTCCGCCGAGAAAGGGGACGCTCGAGAAAAAGTGACGCTGGCAACTCTGGTTGCCGGTCCGCTGGATCAAAAATTCGCTGGCAACTCGCTTGCCGAGGCCGCTGGGTCGTAAGTGACGCTAAAAAGTCGCTTGACGAGGCCGCTGGCTCAAAAAGTTCGCTGGCAACTCTGGTTGCTCCAATCCCATTATACAACCTCATATCCCAAAAATCACCATGCAAATCATCCTTGTAGACGGCAAGGCTTGGGAGTGACATCGCTCCGCCTTTGCCGACTTTATCCACCGCATCGAGCGGCTCATCGGCAATCCGCCCGAGGCCGACGAATGGCTCGACAACGACGCTGCATGCCGCTGGCTGAACATCAGCCCCTCGCACCCAGCAAACCTTGAGAGATACGGGCAAAATCCCTTCTCCATGGTCGGGCATAAGTGTTATTACAAAAGCCGGCGACATAGCCGAATTACTGAATTCAAAAGCTGAATGAACGATGGCAGAGCATGCAATCATTACGGAAGAAAGCCCTCAAATGCAACTGTTTATCCAGCTCATGGCGGGCGTATTGAAGAAGCTGGAGCGCTATTGCGCCTCGGCCCGACTCACGCTCGCCGGGGAGATAAATCTCCCCGGCGAGGGAGGTCTGCGAGCGGCTCAAGCTCAGCACCCGCACGCTGCAGGAGTACCGCAGCCGCGGCCTTTTGGCCTTCTACAAAATCGGCGACAAGATCCTCTTGTAAACAGAGCGACTTGCAGGCGATGCTCGACCGACATTATACCCCCATTCAAAAAGCCATCGGTATGACGATAGAAGAACCACGGCGAGCCAGATTGGCCGCCAAACTGGAAAGCGAAGGGCGGCATAGGCGGCTATGCCGAAGCAAAGCGCAAGGCGGAAGTGGAGGCAGAGGCCAAGGTGGAAGAATCGCCCTTCTTTGATCCGCCCGCAGAGATCGAGCTGGAAAGAAGCACGCCTTATCTTCCTCCGGCGGATGAGCCCTAAGGAGGAAGTCATTCATCCTCGAACGAAGGCGGATAAGCTAAAGGGAGGAAGTTATAGCGACCGCTCCACCCTGCTCCGGCCCATCGAAAGGCCAAGAGCCACAAGGAGGATTTGGCGACGTTCCAAGAGACGTACCTCCAACCCGTACGCATCAGTCACCGCAAGGCGGTCTACGTCTCTGACGAGACTCAGCAGAGGTTGAACTTCGTAGTCCGCAGGATCGGCCTGCGAGGCGCCAGCCTCTCCGGGCTATGTCGAGCGTGTGCTTCGGGAGCATCTCGACGGGTACAAGGACAGCATCGAACAATGGCGGAAGCTCTGAACACATGTACGCTTAGCGTGTAATGCCCTCCCGAACACTTGCATGTATTGAGTACAAGTGTTCAGGGGTACGGACACCTCCTATTCTGGGGCTCCGGCAAGGTGTGTTTTTGTGACACAAACTGCCGTTTGTACCACGAAAAACCTTGCCCCGGCCGGGGGCGGTTCACTCCAAAGTCGTAACCTAAAAACCAATCGAAATGAAAGACAACAGCCCGCGCTGGGACAATTGGCACGTCCGACTGCCGGTCCCCGAAGACCAACGAAAAGCCATTGATCTCTTCCAAAAATCAAGCGCAAAAAAACGAAGTCCGACTTCGTGCGTGCACGCTTGCTGGGGGAGCCTTTTTAAGGTGATCACGGTGGACAAATCAGCCGTCGATTACTACCGCAAACTCTCCGAACTGACGGGGCAAATCCACAAGATCGGCGTGCTGTACAATCAAGCCGTCCGCGCCATCCATAGCTACCATTCTGACCAAGTGGCGCGCGTGCTACTTGAGAGATTGGAGCGTTACTCTGCCCGAATCGTCCTCTTTGCTGGAAGAGGCCGTCCGCCTGACCATAGACTTTCGCAGCCGATGATTGCCAAGATTTCGAGTCCTCCCGCCTTGCCGCGGCGCTGGGTTACAACTTCAAAAAGGTGGAAAAACACGAAGCCTCCGTGCTGCTTGTGCAGGGACTTTTCCACGATCGGAACGGGGCGTACAGCCGTGCACAGGTGCTCGCCGATATGCTGCGGACGATCCCGGAGCGGTGCCGCACAAAGAAGACGGTCTTCCACTGCTCGCTCAATCCACACCCGGACGAAAAAGCTGTCCGACGAGGCACTTTCTCGAATCGCCGCCGAGTACATGGAAGCGCTCGGATACGGTGCCCAGCCGTACATCGTTTTCCGCCATAATGACATTCCCCGCGCACACATCCACATTGTTTCGCAGCGCGTGGACAGCGAGGGGCAGAAGATCGACGACCGTTTCGAGCGGCGACGCAGCAACAAGGTGGCTGTCTGCCTCGGTTTTCAGGACTTCTCGCAGCTCACACGTGACTAAGGTGAAAAGGAAAGTCGGGTGATTCAGAACACAGTCGGGAATGTGTTTTTCGGGGCAGGTGGTGGGAGAAACCGCCAGGACGCTCTCCGAACGGTTTGGTAAAGTCCTGCAAAGAAGGCAGTCCGTCTCCATCAATCGGCGGGACGTCTCGACCTCCATCAACACGCAAATGGACAGCCTGATTCCGGCGTCGAAGATCAGCAACCTGACGCAGGGCATGTTTGTCGGCGCCGTGTCCGACAACTTCGACGAACGTATCGAGCAGAAGATCTTCCATGCGGAGATTGTGGTTGATACCGCCAAGGTTTCTGCCGAGATAAAGTCCTACCGCCCAATCCCTGTCATCGCTGACTTCACAAACGAAGATGGTTTCAACAATCTCAATGAGACCATCGAAGCCAACTATAAATCTATCAAACAAGAGGTCTTAACTCTCGTAAGTCGTGAGGTGGAACGGCTTTAAAAACAGAACCTACTCTTTGTCACTTGATTAAAGAGTAGCTACACTTGCTAAATGATAAATTAGCTGGATAACTAAAAAAATGAAGGAGCTAGTCCAAAAGAGTTGCCCGTAAGGGTTTGCGGCGCATATTTCCAAAGATCGGGTCTCGTTTGCTAAATTACGGATATTAAACTGCTTTTTCCCAGGATGATCAGATTGCTTTTTGTTTTTGAAATTAAATCACCCTTACCCTGTTTGTTCTTTAGCTTTTCGGGTTAATCCGTTATTGTTTTTAGTTTCGAATAAGAGCAGGCTAACATATTTCCATGCTCTTCTCTTAAATGCATAGCCCCCTGCACAAATTCTAAACTTCACAGTCCTCAGCATTTATCTTGTGCAAGCCAATCTCTATTTCTGAAGATATCAAACTTATTTTCCCACATTTCTGTAAAAATCATCTTCGTAAATATTGCCTTTGATCATGTTTTGCTACGAATACTTAGGCAACCAGAAATAGCACCATCACAGCGTATTGAAGCAATGTTGATTCCCGCACCACAGAAAAATGAATGATTCCGAACTTGCATTTCGTATTCGCCTAAATAACCTTCACAAAAAGTATGATAGCTGAAATTCATCATTACGTCTTGTTTTTATAAACTCCGTAAGATCTTTAAACTGTTCATCTGACAATTGAAGTTCTTCATTTTCTACAGCTCTTCCAATTGGAAAAACCATGAAAAATTCTCCACCTATTTACACTTATTGATCTCAAAAACTCACAAAGTCTGCCACCCTATTGGAATTGCAGTCCATTTATGCAGGTAATAACATCCCAGGTGATTGAGGACTTGCTTAATGCTTTTTATAGCATTCACCGCATACTTAAAACTATGACTACTTCCTCGCATCCACTATGGTCTGCCTCAAACCCATCAAGACTAATGGCTATAGTTTTAAGACCAGCATGTATGAGCTCTTGCAACTTACTTTTTAGTCAATAGCATGCCGTTACTAACCATTCCCCACATAAAACCTCGACGAGCTATCTCTTTACCACAGTTCACAATATCACTACGCACAAGTGGCTCCCATTCTGTTGTTATTGTTAAAAATTTTGGATAGATCTTTCTCTTGCTATACCATCAAGAACTTTTGGCAAAAATCGTCAAAAGGCATATCCGATAGCATATCATTTTGCCGACAATCGCTCCCGCAATGTAAACAGTTTAGATTACATCTTAATGTACACTCCCCAAAATAGTTGCTGCAGTAAACGTTGCTCTGTTCTTAAATATATGATTTTTTTGTGTATCTATGCAGTCTTGTGCGCCCATTCAACTACTCATGTCATAAAAACAGTTTGATCTCGAACCATTCTCTTTAAGACATTGACTAATTTTCGAGAAAAAGGATTGGCGCGGTAACCTTACTGCTGATTGATGCAATAAATATTTTGGCGGTGGAGGTCCGTATACACAGGATATGCGCATTTCTTCTAATTCTTTTTCGTTTTAGAAAACCATCACCCTCTTCTGACTTGACGATCATAGATTTATGGTTTATAAATTTCCTCCGGTTTCCTACTATTACTTTTCTATATATCAACGTGAGTTCGACGTAAGAAAAAGGGGTAAAAAGAAGTGGGGAGTCAAGAGTGAGATTTGTATCTTTAATGCGTTGAAAATAAAGAGCAAACCCAACAATGATTCCCACCAATAAAACTGTAGAGATCTACTATCTCGTCGACGAATTCTTGAAAGAATACGACGTCGTAATCAAAAAGTCATTCCTTGGAAAAAGGGTGCCCCAAAGAAAAAGGAGGAACCGCAAATTCACAATGTCCGGTAGCGAGGTGATGACGATTCTCATCCTTTTCCACTTCTCCTTTTTCGAGACCTGAAGCATTTCTATCTCTTCGTCCGATCACGCATGAAGTCTGATTTCCCCATACCGTGTCCTACAACCGATTTGTAGAGTTAGAGCAAAAAAGTCTGTATCCCTGCTTGCTGTCTTCCTAAAAATGAAGGATTTGGGGATCAATGTACCGGCATATCTTTTTATCGATTCTACTCCCATCCGAAGCTGCCATATCAAAAGAGAAAAGCAGCATAAAACCTTCAAAGGAATTTGCTAGAAAAGGAAAAGCACTCTGGGCTGGTTCTATGGATTCAAACTGCACTTGATCATTAACGACAAAGGGAGCTACTTGAGTTTTTCTTCTTACTCCGGGCAATGTTGACGACAGAGCTCCCCTTTGAAACACATGGACTTCCACAAACGGATCTTCGGGAAGCTCTTCGGAGACAGCGGGATATATCTCGAAAGACCTCTTCGAACAGCTCTTCATTGACGGAGTCCACCTCTTCACGCGTCTGAAAGAAGGGTATGAAGAATGCCTTGATGCTTTCAACATGACAAGATTATGCTCCGGAAAAGATCTCTGATCGAGACCGTTAACGATCAACTCAAAGAATATCTGTCAGAGTAGAGCATACCCGCCATCGATGCTTCCCAAACTTCATTATCAATCTGTTATCGGCTTTGGCCGCTTTCTCCTTTCTTCGACAAAAACCTTCCATCAACACCGCTGAGGAGATTCTACACACCTCTTTCCTGCAGGTTGCTTTAGGTCGAACTCGCGTTATATTAATACACGCGCTGAATGATTAGACCAATTTACTGTCTGATAAACTAAAAAGTCTTCAGCTAAGTCGTTAGACAATTCTTGCTAGATTTTCATCCATCTTTCGCAAAGATACTTTTTGCCTTCTTAAGCCATCTGTTAAGTTTTCACTACAAATGTCACTATGCCTGCTCGAAGATTATTGTGAAATAATTGGGATCCATACTCATAACGCCTGTGATTATTGGTTCAACAAATAATTCACGACTGTATTCCAATCAGGAAACTTCTCGGAGCCAAACTGAATCCATTCTCCTTGAACTCGTTGGTGCCATTCTTACCACGATCGTCTATCAGATAGTCGCCCTCAACAAGATCTTTTCGATGGGTGATGATCAATCGTTTATGGAACACATCATCGAAGTATTTGGTTTGCCCACTTCACTTTATCAGACCACGCTGAAGGATTCCTCCAAGGGGCTGTAGAGAGTATGAACACATCATAAACCTCTGCCAATTTGTGCACTGCCTCAATGGCTCCTGGCATCGGCTCCATCAGCCCAAATAATCCTGGTATTTCATCCAATCGGTCTTTTGTCTCCTGTTCCCTTTGCCCTATACCAACTCTTAGTTTCTTCATCAATCTTTTTCAAGTCCTGACTGGAAATCAACCAGCACATTGTCCATATCAAAAAAATAATCTTTTTCCCATAACATCAAACAACTCGTTAAATATTATATTCTATTGATTCTAAAAATGCAGCCATGCGCTTCACTCATATCAACTTCCATATGTCTATATTTGCACCTGTTTCTTTTTAACGCTTATGAATTCAAGATCGCAATAACCACTACAAATCAAGATGTCAACAATGTATCCTATTTTGTGATAGGCTAATTAAATAAAAACGTTTTCACAAGTCAGAAAAATAGAGTCCGCATACTACAACAACACTCTATTTAGCAACCCTTAACTATACGGCGTTTTTAACTTAAACATTAGCGCTAGCGCCTAAGCAACAAAAAGCTGCTCAGGATTTTGTTCTGTCGCAGAACCCGCTTTATTTATTATCAAAATAAACATCAAATCAAGCAACAGGCAAAGGCAAAAGTACAAATAATTGGCTCTATAACGCATTGTATGGGTAGTCGAATTTAAATTTCCCGCAAAGGAAGTATGCCATGCCAATAAAAATTTGAAGTGTTGGCAAATCCTCTGCTAGCATTTTAACAATTGAACCTTTGATTGAGACCTTCATGTGTGCCGTTGTTGACACTTGGGAAATGTGAAGTTGGTGATGATCACTGACCAATGGGTCCTTAGGGTGGCTACAAACCTCTTCATGTAAATGAGCGAAATATCCATGACTGCTTTTACTCCATTGTTCAATATAGACGATCAACTATTCGGCTGTTGGACAATGAAATGCATCGAAGAAACCCTCTTTATACTGATGGGCTTTACCCAGAGGTCAGAGCTAGTCAATAGCAACTTTATAGCTCCTCCAGCTTGTCTCCTTTCTAAGGTTGTCTTTGCGACAAAGAAACGTTAACCGATACCCCCTTAAGCGGCTTCTTATCGTTCTTTTCTGCCTTGCGGGTATTGTCAAGCACCTTGTTCAGCAACCTTACAATGTGGAATTTATCGAACACAAAACGACATGACTGAAAAAAAGCTTTAAAATAGCCGGCAATGAATGCGCCGGATACGTCCATGCTGATGACCTCTGGATGTTTTCCTCCGACCACCTCAGGACTATAGTTCCTTGACAAATTCGTCAAAAAGCCTTCTCACCCATCCCTTTGGTTGCAAAGATGAGGCGATGGAAGATCTACAAATTGGGTACTGCATTTGTGTCCTTTGCGGCTTGAGGTCTTATCTACTCCAATCCGGCGAAGGTCAGAGAGGTCGATCGCGGCTCGTGATTTCTTAAACCAGTGATGAAACATGTCTCAAATACGCAGAGCTGCCTCCCAGCGCCGTCTTCGATACTGCTGTTATGGGCATCTCGCTTTCCTCGAGCATCATCATATACAGCTCAAAAAGCAGTGTGAATCTGCGCTTCGGGCGAGCCCACGGGACTTCTTCCATTTTGTATTTGCCATTCGACATCATAATGCGCGACACACGGCAATAGAGATAACATTCATTCTGGAAAAAGTTAAGGTAGCGCTAAGTCTTGTCATCCGTGTCATAGGCCTTTTGCTGCTCACCGGCGTCATTGACAAAACTCTCCGCCTTTCCGGAAATCGATATGAGTGTGGAGTGTCTTACTTCCATCTGATTTTTCAAAAACTCCACGTTCTAATCTTCTATGGGGAAAGTATGGGAGTAGGGAGCCAAGGGAAAAGCGAGAAAGAGCGAGAGGGCTGATGGGTAGCGACTTTTGCCGCTTCCTGCCGAGGCTTGCACCAGAGGAAAAAGGCGAAAAAGGGGCTTCAAAGAGGGAGTTCAGTTACCTAATCGTTCCCCTTTTTGCCTTCGGCAAGAGGACGCAAAATGAGGTAACTAAAACCGAGGCTTTTTCTCTTGCATTCAGTGTTTTGCGTAGCGACAAGTATCTCTTTTTAAGGTTCCACTTTGTAAGCAACAAAACGATGAAAGAAAAAACGTTGAAGCTGCTCTTTTACCCTCAAACGGGGGCAAGAGCAAGGCGGGCAAAAGCCCGATTATGGCGCGCCTCAGTGTAGGGGCGAACGATGGTACAATTCGAGTTGTAAGACGGCCTGCTCGCCGTCGCTTTGGGACAGATCGTAAGCACAGGCTCGTCGGGAAAAAGTGCCGAGGCGGTGGCCGTAAACGCCGAGCTGGACAGCCTACAAGTCAGCGTCTGCCGAGCCTATGAGGACTTACGGAAGAAGGGAGGCGAGGCTGTAACCGCCGAGGAGGTCAAGGCCCTCGTCTTCGGACTTCGGAGCGACAGCCAAGGCTTGCTCTATCATTTGGAGGAATACCTTGCTCGCTTTCGGGAGCGGGTGGGGGTGGATCGCAGCGAACGCCGGTATAAGTTCCTCCGGGTCTTTCGGGGGCATCTCGAAGCCTTCCTTCGGCATCGCTACCGAGTGAGCGACTTCCCCGTGCACAAGGCGAACAAGGCCTTTATCGAGGATCTCGAGGCCTACTTCGCGCAGGAGAAAGCCTTCAAGCTCAACACCACCGCCGGCTATCTCACCGTGCTGGCGTCGCTCCTCAAAGACTTATACAAAAAGGCGTGTCATCGACACCTATCCCTTCATGGGCTACTCCATCCGATGGGACATAGGCACACCGCGCTACATCACCAAGGAAGAGCTGCGGCGCATCATCGACTTGGACGATTCGCAGCTGGGGAGTTACGAGCTTGTATCCCGAGACATGTTTCTCTTTTCCTGCTTCACGGGCCTCTCTTACACGGACATTTATCACTTGACGCGTGACCATCTGATCGAGGAGGGCGGAATGACTTGGATCCGCAAGCCGCGCGTGAGGACGGGCCGGATGTGCCACATCTCCCTGCTGCCCGAGGCGTCAGCGATCATCGAGCAGTACAGGGGCATCCACACCGCGCCTTTCGCCATCGAGCCGCCCGAGGGCTACCTCCTTCCCATCCCCGGCTGCGATACCGTCAATATCCATCTCAAGAAGATCGCCGCGCTTTGCCACATCCCGAAACGACTGACCTTCCACATGGCTCGCCACACCTTCGCCTCGCAAATGACCCTCGCCGAAGGGTGTCGATCGAGAGCGTGTCCAAGATGTTAGGGACATAGTGAGATCAAGACGACGCAGATCTACGCCGAGACCTCCCCAGAGCGCATCTTCAAGAGACGTCGCACGCATCCTCCCTGCGATCGCCCATTATCATCTAACCAATTAGTACCCCACAAACTCAATGAAAAGTACCTTCTCGATCCTCTTCTACATCGACCGAAGCAAGCCGAGCGGCGAAGGGCTGTGCCTCGTTCGCCGTCGCATCTCGTGCAATGGCCGGACGGCCTCGTTCTCCACCCGGCAACAGACCGCGCCCGATGATTGGCTGGCGAAAAAGGGAGAGTGGGCCCCACATCCGCGGTGGCGCAAGGTGTCAATCAGGCGCTGAGTGCCATCGAGCAACGACTCAAAATGCACCTCATGAGCGCACGCTCCGGGAGGAGCGATACATCACGGCCGAGTACCTCAAGGAGCAATACCTGCTTCAGGACAAGCCGCGGCAGACGTTCGCCGACACTTACTCGGCTCTTTTGTGAGGAGAAGGCGGCCCATAAAAGCAAAGGCCACAGCGCGGGGCTTTCGAGACAGCTACAAGAGCTTCGTCCGCTTCCTGACACGCGCGGGCTGCGGCGCTGTTTGCCCCACGAGGTGGATAAGGCGCTGATAGAAGCCTATCGTCTCTACATGCTGCGCGACTTGGGCTATAAGATGAGTTCGGTGGCCGTCTACCTGAGGCGTCTGCATCAAGTCTTCCGGCGGGCGATGTTAGAGGCGGGGCTTCGGGACGATCCGTTCGACCTGATCGACATCGAGACGCCGGCCTACGAACGCAACGCCCTCAGTGCCGAAGACCTGCAACGGCTCTTGGCTTATCGCCCGCATCGCTCCGTGGACAACCACGTCCGGCTGATCTTCCTCTTGGGCTGCTTCACCGGCCTAGCATTCTCCGACCTCAAGAAGCTCCGTATGGAAGACGTTTACACGCTCAGCGACGGGCGTCGATACCTCTCCATCTGCCGCACCAAGACGCAAAACGGCAGCATCGTGCCCTTGCTTCCCATCACCGAAGAGATACTCGCCTACGTGGGGCAGGGGCGTACTGAGGGGCTATGGTTTCGGGAGTTTCCCGTGAACAGCCACTTCAATCAGAAAGATCCGCGAGCTGCTCGTCAAGGCTGGTTGCTCGCCGCACACCGAGGGACCAGTTCGCACACCGCGCGTCACACTTTCGCAACCACCATCTGCTTAGAAAACGGCTTGCCCATCGAGACCGTGAGTCGGATGTTGGGGCATCGTTTTTATCTCCACCACGGAGTTATATGCCAAGGTGAGCAAGCAAAAGATTGCCCAGAGATGCGTCCGCTGATGGGCAGCGAGCAGACGCAGAGGCTGCGCTGCCTTGCGGATTTGTCCGCCGAGGAAGAGGACGCTCGATCAAGAATGACGCTGGCAGGGCGGCCTCGCCAAAGTGGTCCGACACTCCGGTGACGTTGGCGAGGCCGCCTGCCGGGACCATCGGACACTCCGGTGATGCTGGCAGGCCGCCTGCCAGGGCTATCGAACACCCGGTGACGTTGGCAGGCCGCCTGCCAGGGGCTATCGGACACTCTGGTGATGTTGGCAGGGCCGCCTGCCAGAGTCATCGAACACTCCAGCGATGTTGGCAGGGCCGCCTGCCGGAGAATTTCTCACGATTAAGCCCGCCTGTTTCCAGCGTTTTCCCTCCTTATCCTCAGTGTTCCATCAATCCATGGCGCAGCGAGTCCTTTTTCGCCGACTTTTTGCTGCCAAAGAAAACAGCAAGCGCGGGCAGTCGCACTGGCTTGCTTCAATCCAATTACGCAACCTCATACTTATCGAAACACCATGCAAATCATCCTTGTAGACGGTAAGGCTTGGGAGCGATGTCGCTCGCCTTTGCCGACTTTTATCCACCGTATCGAGCGGCTCATCGGCAATCCGCCCGAGGCCGACGAATGGCTCGACAACGACGCCGTGTGCCACCGGCTGAGCATCAGCCCTCGCACCCTGCAGACCTTGAGAGATACGGGTAAAATCGCCTTCTATGGTCGGGCATAAGTGCTACTACAAAGCCGGCGACATCGCTGATTTACTGAATTCAAACGCTGAATGAACTATGGCAGAGCATGCAATCATTACGGAAGAAAGCCCTCAAATGCAGCTGTTTGTCCGGCTCATGGAGGGCGTATTGAAGAAGCTGGAGCGCTATTGCGCCTCAGCCCGCCCCACGCTCGCCGGGGAGGTTTATCTCACTGGCGAGGAGGTTTGTGAGCGGCTCAAGCTCAGCACCCAGCACGCTGCAGGAGTACCGCAGCCGCGGCCTCTTAGCCTTCTACAAAATCGGCGGCAAGATCCTCTACAAACAGAGCGACCTGCAGGCGATGCTCGACCGACATTATAACCCCATTCCCCAAGCCATCGGTATGACGATAGAAGAGACACGGCGCGCAGATTGGCAGCTAAACAGGGAAGCGATGGGCGGCTTTGGCGGCAGTGCCGAAACCAAGCGCAAGGCGGAAGTGGAGGCGGAGGCCAAGGCCGGGAAGAATCGCTATTCTTTGATCCGCCCGCAGACGGTAAGATGACAGCAGAACAACGGCAGGCCGTCTTGACCGCCAAACTGAAAAGACAGGCGACTATGGCGTCAAACGGCGCACGGTAGAAGAGTCGCCCTTCTTTGATCCGCCCGTCGAGGGCAGCGCCGACAAAAAGCACGCTCGATCCTTTCTCCGGCGGAGGCGGATAAGCCTCCGCCGGAAGTCATAGCGGCCCCTCCCCTGCTCCGGCCCCTCGAAAGACCAAGAGCCACAAGGAAGATTTGGCCGCATTTCGAGAGACGTACCTCCAACCCGTACGCATCAGCCACCGCAGAGGCGGTCTACGTCTCTGACGAGGACTCAGCAAAGCTGAGACTTCGTTGTCCGCCGAATCGGCCTGCGAGGCGCCAGCATCTCGGGCTATGTCGAGCGTGTGCTTCGGGAGCATCTCGACGGGTACAAGGACAGTATCGAACAATGGCGGAAGCTCTGAACACATGTACGCTTGGCGTGCAGTACCCTCCCGAACACTTGCATGTATTGAGTGCAAGTGTTCAGGTACTGAGCACCTCCTATTCTGGGGCCCGGGCAGGTGTGTTTTTGTGCCACAAAAACCGTTTTTGTGCTACAAAACGCCTTGCGCCCAGAGCGGTCTCTCCGCAGCGGTTCGGCTCCAAAGTCGCCACCTAATCCCATACGAAAAACTAACCTCATGAATCGACCAAAAACACCCGCGTGCCCCGAAGTAGAGACGTACACACCAAAGCCGACCCTGAAGCTAAGGGGGCGATGAAAGGAAGTGAAGGCGAAGTTTCCGTTCGTCCATACGAAAATCGGGCGAGACCGAGGGACTTTCATCCCTTCGGTCTGCCCGATAGCAACTCACTGACACGCTGCTTTTTATACAGCGATCCTTTCGATGCTAATTTCTTGATCAACTTCTCGGTATAGGTCTGTCCGTCTTTGATCACACGCACGAAATACAGCCCTGTCGGAAGTCCCGCGATCGAGATTTGGAAAGTCAGCTGATTCGTCTTGAATGATCTCAACATCGTCAGCCCGCTCCAAAGCTGAATCTCATACCGTATTCGTAACGCCCTTTGTGGTCAAAGAGCCTTGACCTTGAGGAGACAGAATCCCATCGCCCCCTTCCGTTAGTTTGAGTGTCACTGCATCTGTGGCAGGGTTGGGGAAAAAGAGAGAATGTGCGGCGATTATATACTCTTACAGTATAGTACACCGTATTTGAACGCCCACAATCGTTCACACCGGTTGCGGATATGATATAAGTGCCCGCTCTTAAAAATCAAATACTGCACTTGTTTGGAAAGGGGTTATTTCACACCACGTTTTTGTCATTACACTCCCAAATACAACTTGTATTACCGGAAACATGCGCTCTATAATATTCAGCCCCTGGAGCAGGCAACGATTCATATCCATCAATATCCCAAATATCCGGCTCCTCCAACCCAAATACCTGTTTTTCTGTATTAATCATGTTTCCATTGATGATTACTTGGGCTCTAATTGCACATTGTCCCTTGCTCCTTTTTGAAAATACGGCTGTTCTGGTCCCTTGCCCCTGAAATCAATTGCAAGTTTCCATTGCTTGTGCTCCATTGTATGGACGTTCCGGACGGAAGATCTTGGATGGTATATGTCCCCTGGCTACAAACAACAGTGGGGCCAGAGATGGGGGCGGAGAAATATTCTTCTTATAGTACTTTCTGTAGTTTGCTTTATATATTGACGGTACATCTCGTCGGGCTGTGCCTTATTAAGGGCGCACGGCCCCCATTTTTGATTCATACTTACCGGGTACGGTTTTCGACTAATTGCAGAATGATCCCCCAGCATAGTAAAAATTTTTCTCCGCTTCACTTTTTCCGTCGTCTCTATATAACTCCCGTCATTCCAATACTTGGAAATATTAGGACAGCCATAATCGTCCAGTTGGTTCATCCAAACAATCTATGTCCCCCCTCTGATATATTCCACGCATAACTGATGACAGTTATATTTGTTACTTGCAGGAGCCAATACGTTTTTCAGCTCCATAAGTCGCATATATATGTTTTGTTATCTGTCTAATCTCTTCTTTAGAAGTCTCACTTGTGTAGAAAGTTTGGATCGAACTTCCTCTTGGGGTATATAATATCACATAGCCCTGTGCATAGCTGGCGCCAAAACGCCCACATACAACAAATGAATAGCAGATATCATAGTTATTGCAAAACTATGTGGCAGAATTTACTGCCATTATCGGTGATTATCAAATTCAAGAAAAAGTCTTCCCGTTGCTCTAAAAAGCGTCCCTGTTGTCAAGGAATTTTTCAATGAAGGGTTGTTGTTAACTGCATTAATAAACGGAGGATAGTCTGCGACAATCATTATTCCTACCCATAAACATCATCGTAACGCGCTGTTTCCCACTTACTTGGATCAGCAACATTACATTCCATCCTCTTTTCGTTCTTTTTCGAAGATAATCGAGACCAATTCTATTTTTCTTTATAAGACAACTGACAAAGGATGTTTTGGTTTGCGAAAAAGCAACTCCAAAAGCTAACGGATGATACCGATACTACGCCAGTTCGGGATAAAAAGCGCCCTAAAAATTCGCAATCTCGCTATTATTTTGTAGCTTTGTAGTTGTAAATCAATAACTTACAAAACATATATAGCGATGATTACCACAGACAAAGTTACAGAAATATTTTTGTATATTGGATGGAGTTCTGCAAGAATTTAGATGCCGAGTTAACTAAAAACCCACACATATCGCCCCATAGACGAGGGATATAAGCGCATGCGAAACCGCAAAGGGCAGATGTCCAAGAGCGAAAATCATGACCATCCTGTTGTGCTATCATTTTGGCTCTTTCCGCAACTTCAAGCACTATTATCTCTTCTTCATCAAGGAGCATTTGGCAAGCTAGCTTCCCTAAGGCCGTGTCCTCACACGCGTTTCGTGGAACTCATGCCCGCGTGTTCTTCGACGCATGATGGCCTTCATGCGCATCAAGGTTTTGGAAAAGTGCACGGGCATTAGTTTTTCGTGGACAGTACGATGGTTCCCGTATGCCACAACAGCTGAGGAGGAAATTCAACAAGCTGTTTGATGGACTTGCTAAAGAACGGAGAGGGAACAATGGGGTGGTGTCATGGCTTCAAGCTTCATCTGCTGTGCAACGAGATGGGCGATGTACTCACGTTCTGCTAACTCCTGCAAACGTGGACGACAGGGACCCTAGGGTGTGGAGAGTCTTCACCAGGTGCTCTACGGCAAGTATTTGCCGACAGGGACTATCATCAAGCAAAATTCTTTTGAGAACCTCTTCAACCAAGGCATCCACCTCGTCCACTGGGCTCAAATCAAACATGAAAAACAAGCTTATGCCCTTATGGGACAAAAATGATGCTGCACGCAAGCGATATATAATAGAATGCATCAACGAACTGCTCAGCAAGACAAAGGCCAACCTTGTCCATTCACGACATCGCTCCGTACATAACTTTCTCATGAATCTCTGTGCGGCATTAGCAGCATATTGTTTTCTTCGAGAATAAGCCCGAGGCACTGCCCGTGCGCATTAAAAAGAGTGAGGCAATTGGAACTTTTCTAAGCAAACCCTTATCCCGAACTGGCGTACTTTTCGGTATTCAACATTGAATTCTTATAGCAGAATCCCTAATATTCCACTCATTATCAAGTGAGTTGTGTGTGTAAGTTTTTAAATACACTTCTATCAGAGGTATGGCTTTTTGACTACACCTAACTACCCCCAGTCAGGCTTCTTTCATCGCTTTTATACTTGTTGTAGTCATGTAGTAAGATCTAATCGATGAAAGGAAAAAGTCTATTCTCACCTTAAGCCTGCCATACAGGAATCATTCCTGACGCAGCTTGTTGCTTCTTGATCAGCTGTCCATGTCTTCCGAGATCTTTTTGTCCGTCACCTGCGCATAGATCTGCGTGCTTGTAATGGACGTGTGTCCCATCATCTTGTCGATGCTCTCTATAGGGATGCCGGCACTGGGCGACAACGTCCCGAACGTATGACGAGCCATGTGGAAAGACAGGCGTTGTCTGATGCCACAGGCCAACCCCCAGTGCTCAGTTTGTTGTTCATCACACTGCGGCTACAACCGCGTGGGAAGACAAGGCCGCCATCTTTTTCTTTCACCGCTTGATCCTCACCTTCTTGACATCTGCTAGGATCTCCTCCGCGATGCGGATGTAACGGCACGACAGATTCTACTTTTCGTCTTCTTCCTTTCCTTGCGGATATACCTCCTACCGTCGACGACGTTTGGATATGCGAGAACTTTAGACACTCCATATCCGCATATGGCTGAGTCCGGTGAAGCAAGAGAGGAACATCCGTCAGGCAAGCTCTGCTTCCCTGTCGTTCACTCTTTTCAACGCCATGAACTTGGCTATATCACTCTTTGCAAGAAGCGAATCTTCCTTTCTTCTTTTTCGTAGGTAGCGTCCTCAAAAAGGATTACTAGCGAATAACTCTTTGCTAACCGCACGATACATCAATCACGGCTCAGCCAGCAGAGGTGTCGATTAACCGTCTTCGCTGCAAACCGCTTCTTCTTAAAAGATAGAAGCGGAAATCCTCAAAACATCCATCTGTAACAGAGTCAATGGGCACGTCCTTTCGCCCTTTGTCTTCTATCCACTCGCGAAGCATCTTGTCTGAATAAGTGTGATTTCGATAGGTGCCCTCAGATCTTGACTTACCCACGCATGCTTTTACAGATTGCAGTTCCGCTCCGCTCATGGCCAGAGGGTGGTCGGTGCGGCGGCAACGCCCTGCAAGCGATTCTTGAGCAGTTCTGCACTGACCACGCAGTCCTTCGTAAGCATTTCCGCGTAAGTCTTTTTCCCACAAGCTCCCTGAATGCCGCGAGGCGTTGATTGATTTTCTTTTCGCCGGTTGTTCCCTGTCCACTGTTCCATTCGGTCGGCAGACATTCTTCTCCGGTTGCCATGACCGTACTCTTACCATCGATGGTGATACGGCAAAAGATGGCTGTCTTGCCGTCTGTCTTCGCTTTTCGTCTGTTGATGTAAAACAGGATCTTGATATGTACTTCTCATATCGGTTTCGGTTAAATGGTCAGGCGGTAAATCTTCGGTGAAGGCGATCAGCGATCAAACTCTTCAAACAGCTTTTGGGGGAGTGACTTTCGCATATCAGCTCAGTCATGCGCACCGTGCTACTGCCCAAACATCTTACTAACGGTTTCGATGGGTACGCTCTGCTCCAAGGTGACGAGTGTTGCGAAGGTGTGTCGGGCCGTGTGCGTGGTGATCGGCAAAGACAGTCCGGCCCTTAGCGAGATCGCTTTTCAGACAAGACAAATAGGTGGCATAGTTCATATAAGGGAGCAGTGTCTCTCTTGCATCGCTGTGTAGCTGTTCCAGCAATCGAAAGAGCTTCGGGCAAGAGCTTTACACGACAGAGGACGCCCGTCTTCTGCCTGTTGAACTTCAACCATAGGGCGCCCTCGTCGTCGCGAATAAGATGCTCACGGTTCAGCGACATCAGATCGCAATAGGCAGCACCGGTGTAACAGGCGAAAGAAACACATTGCGGGAGGTTTCCATATCCTCGTCCAAACCGTCAAAACGCAGCGCCTTCAACTTGTCTAACGCTTCCCTATCGAGGCGCTTTCGGCAGTCGACTATCTCCCTTGTCCACGTGCACATTGTCGAACAGCAAACGAGTCTGCGGCGCCTTCTCGGTAGGCCAGTTTACAAATCTTCTTGATAAGGACGATCATGTTGTAGCAAGTGCTCTGTTTCAGCCCCACTTCTCCGATTACATACTGCTCAGAATTGTTTGATGAAGTCTTCTGAGAGCTGCGAAAAGGCCAAGTCGGAGACTTTGTGCTTCGACTCGAATGAACTGCTGCAATCGCACTCTTGTCTGACGGGTACGCGGCCAAAGAATTTTTCCTTGATGCTCTACACCGACGTGATCCTTCACTTCCTCGATCAAAGCCGTCAAACCGCTCCAATAGCATGGTTCGACTCTGCACACCGCCTTGGAAATGCTCCCCGATGTCGGTTGCGTCAAACGGTGAGCCCTTGGCAAGCAAGGATTGATAGGAGGCCTGAACGGCGAGAAGGAGGTTGTCCAACTTGGCATTGATTTCGACCGCCTCGCGACTCTTCCCGTCCATCCGACTTTCGCGCGGGTTCCACAAATCGGGATTGCAGAATAGCTTGCAACTGAACTGTGCAATGGAACGCCCCTAGTGTGATGCGTCCCATGATCGGCGCCTTGCCCGATCGGTCTCGAGTGCCCTTTTTGAGGGTGCAGAGCAACACCTTCATTTTCATGTCATCCATACGCTTTGAAAACTGTGGGCAAAATTACAGTTCAAAGCGCCCGTTACCTGTGCAGATTCCTGTATATCAATGCAAAAGAGCCATGTATAAGAAAGGTTCAGTTACCTGCTTTTTGCACCATCGTTACCTACCACCAGACTGGGTAATGGTTTGGTAACTGAACTCTTGCTCGGATCCAGCACTTTTCTGCCTTTTTCCGCTCGACGCAACCGAAAGCATCTCCACCCCTTTCCGCCTAACAATCAGTCCGCTTGCTTCGACATCGGGCCTTCCTGCTTTTTGAGGAGGAATAGTTGATGACGCACGAGTATTTTTAGCTCTTGAGTGATCAAATTTTTGATGACGCGTGATGAAACTTTAATGACACGTGAACAAACTTTGATCACACAATTTGCTTTTTACCTGGTGCATGAGCTCACGAATCTATCCGACCACGGCCCTTCTCTGGCCACAAAGAGGCACCCTCGATTCGCGTACTTTTTGCACCCATGAGTCCAAAGAGTATTATTGATTCATGGATATGATTTCTTCTTCTACTCTAAAGAGGAAAACAGAAAAGCATATTCATGTGGAAAAAGGAGATCATGAAGCGAAAGTTTGGTTGGAACCAATGATTGAAGTGGCTTTACAACTACGGATTCAGTTCAAGAGGATCAAGTTTATTCTTCAAATAATAGAGAGATATGGAAAAGAGAAATCCATGAACGATGGAGCAAGCATTTTTGGAGACGCAGAATAAGCCTACCGTCGAAGTGACTGGCATCTCGCGCAAGGGCCCCAATCCTAATGGTGCGGGAAAGAATACGCGCTGCCCACAGCCGGTTCCCGTGGTTCGAACAGGCACGGGTCAGCGACGTGTTCGACGTTGAAATGCGCGGCAGGAGTCGCATTCGATGGGAAGCCTTGGACGTCGACCTCAGCCTATCCATCCTCGAAAACGGACGCCTACCCGCTCACCGCCCGATAACCCGACATTCAAACAGAAACAATGGCCAAAACAAAATCAGTCTACGTCTGCTCTCAGTGTGGGGCGGATTCACCCGCCAAATGGGTGGGCAAATGCCCCGCGTGCGGCGCATGGAATACGTATGTGGAGGAGATAATGCGCACCGAACCGCGCCGCCCGACGCGCCGCGGCTGCCATCAGTCGCTCCGACGCCCGGCCGCAACTCCTGCGCGACATCACCGCCGAGGGGAGGTGCGCATCGATATAGCACGACGCGGAGCTGGAACCGCGTCTTGGGCGGCGGACTCGTCCGCGGATCGCTCGTCCTCGTGGGCGGCGAACCCGGCATTGGCAAGTCGACGCTCGTCCTCCAGACCGTCCTCCGCCTCACCGACCTCCACACGCTCTACGTCTCCGGCGAGGAGAGCGCCCGCCAGCTCAAGATGCGCGCCGACCGCCTCTCCTCCGACGGCGCCGAAGTCATGGAGCACTGCCACGTCTGTGCGAGACGCACCTCAGGCAGATCCTCGCCCATGCCGACCGAGCTCCAGGCCTGACCTGATGATCATCGACTCGATCCAAACGATGTACACCGAGGCGGCCGGGTCGTCGCCGGGCAGCGTCACGCAGGTCAGGGGAGTGCAGCGGCCATCGCTCGAGTTCGCCAAAGAGACGGGCACGCCGGTCCCTCACGATCGGGCATATCTAATGGGAAGGGAGGCCTGGCCGGGCCCGAAGGTTTTTGGAGCACATCGTGGACACGGTGCTGCAATTCGAGGGGCGATCGGCGAGTACATGTACCCGCATCCTGCGCAGCATCAAGAACCGCTTCGGTAGCACCGCCGAGTTGGGCATCTACGAAATGCGCCAAGGCGGCCTCCGCGGGTCGACAACCCCTCGGAGCTGCTCCTGACGCAGAACCACGAAGGGCTGAAGCGGCGCCAGCCATCGCAGCGGCCGTCGAAGGTGCGCGACCGTTCCTCATCGAGACCCAGTCGCTCGTCAGCAGCGCCGTCTCATGCCACGCCGCACACGCAGCGCCACGGAGTTCGATCTGCGACGCATGAACATGCTCCTGGCCGTACTCGAGAAGCGCGCCGGGTTCAGCTGATCCAGAAGGACGTCTTCCTCAACATCGCGCCCGGCGGACTGCGCGTCAGTGACCCGGCCATCGACCCTGCCCGTCATCAGCGCCGTGCTCTCCTCCAGCATCGACCTCTCCATCGACCGCGGCACCTGCCTCGCCAGCGAGGTCGGTCTCTCGAGCGAGATCCGGCCCGTACACCCGCATCGAGCAACGCATCCGCGAGGCGGCGAAACTCGGCTTCCGTCGCATCATCGTGCCGCAGATGAAGGGTCTCGAGTCCGTCTCCGACCTCATCGAGCTCCACCAAGTGCTGCAAGGTGGAGGAAGCCTTCCGATTGTTGTTTGGATAAAGAATGAAGGATATGAGATACAGTGGATCAAACAATGGCAGACAAAACTGTCCGCCTTCTTTCCGCACACAGCCGATGGTGGATAAAGCGCTGGCTATTCGGCTCCTGTGCGCGGCGAGGCTACCCGAAAGCGACGTAGACGTGCTGGTGCGTTTCTCAGGGCAATGCCCGGGTGACGCTCTTCGTATGCGTCCATGCAACACAAGATGGAGCAGCTGCTGAACGAAGCGTGTGGATCCGTGGAGGACGGACGATTAAAGATTTCGCCCGCGCAAGCGCCGAAGCGGATAAAGTGTTGATATAGATTCATCAGAAGACTGTGGAACGTATCGTATGCGCCCTGAATCATATCTGACCAACGTTTGGCCGGGTATGTTGAAGAGCGTTTCCTCCGCCTCCCACCCTCTTTTTCTTTCCCTGATGAAAGAAAAGAAGGCAAAAAGAAAATCAAAGGTGCCAGGGCGCCGCCCAACTTACCGTCTACTTCTAACTGCTTATTACTACCCCATACTACTTACAACTACCTCTTCCCCATCTCATGACCAAGACCTCCAGCTCCGACTGCCGCCCGAAGAGCGGCCAATGACGACACACTGCGTGCCGTCAGAGCGCGCGAGACGGGCGACGCGCCGCGCGCCCTGCGCATCCTTAAACGATCGATCGACGCCCGACAGCGCACGGTCTACGTTAATGTCACCTTCGCGCCTTCTTCGACGAGGAGCCGACCGAACCGCCGCTCTTCCCGAGGCCCGAACGGCGTGACGTCTCCGGCCGACCCGCCGCCATCGTGGTCGGCGCCGGACCGGGCGGACTCTTCGCCGCCCTCCGACTCATCGAGCTGGGCATGCGCCCCATCGTCGTGGAGCGGGGCCGCGAGGTGAACGAACGCAAACGTGACATCGCCGACATCGTCCGCCGCGGCACGATCGACCCGGAGTCGAACTACTGCTTCGGCGAGGGTGTGCGCGGGCGCCTTCTCCGACGGCAAACTCTACACCCGCAGTAAGAAACGCGGCTCAGTGGAGCGTATCCTCATCCGCTTCTGCCAGCACGGCGCCAACCCCGCTATCCTCTACGACGCTCACCCACACATCGGCACGGACAAGTTGCCCGGCGTAATTGAACGCATGCGCCGCCACATCACGGGCTGCGGCGGCGAGGTGCACTTCGGCACCTGTATGAACGGGCTGCTCATCCACGACGACGAGGGTGACGGGTATCACCACCCGCACGGGGCAAGAGTTCCGCGGCCCTGTGATCGCGGCTACCAGCCACTCGGCGCGCGACGTCTACCGTATGCTCACCGACCACGGCGTGACGCTCGAGGCTAAGCGGCATCGCCGTCGGCGTACGGTTAGACGCACTCACAGGCGCTCATCGACCGCATCCGCTACCACCGTCCGCGAGGGGCGCGAGCCCCGCACTGCCGGCGGCCGAGATACACCTTCGTCTCGCAGGCCGGGGGTCGCGGCGTCTACTCCTTCTGCATGTGCCCCGGCGGCTTCGTGATTCCTGCTTCGGCAGCGCCGGACGGAGTACGTCGTCAATGGCATGTCGCCCGCCAATCGCGGGTCGCGGTGGGCCAACTCCGGGTGGGTTGTCGAGCTGCGGCCGGAGGATCTTGCGTCGTTCACCTACCGGATACAGGCGGCGAGCCTGTGCCGGAGGTGCTGGCCAGTCGATGGACTTTCAGGGAGCGGCTCGAGCGGCTCTGCCGCATCAGCACGCGGGGCAGGGCGTCAAGGCGCCGGCGCAGCGCATGGCTGACTTTGTGGCGCGTCGCAGCTCGTCCGCCCTGCCGTCGTCGTCGTTCGGTCCCGGTCTGCTGGCCTCGCCACTCCATTTTTGGATGCCCGACTTTTGTCATGAGCCGACTGCGCGAGGGCTTCCGCTCGGCCGACCGCGTGTCGCGAGGTTTCCTGACGAACGAGGCGGTGATGATCGGCGTGGAGACGCGCACCTCGTCGCCCGTGCGCATCCTCCGCGACCGTGAGACACTTCGTCACGTGACCCTCCGCGGGCTCTACCCCTGCGGCGAGGGCGCGGGCTACGCCGGAGGCATCGTCTCCGGCCGCCATCGACGGCTGAACGCTGCGCCGAGCAGTTGGCCGCCGCCTATGGGGATAAACAACGGCCTGCGGATCACCTTTTTGAGCCTCATGTCAGACTTTACAAGCGTGTAAAATGCAATCTGGGCCTCAGGTCAGACTTTTGCAAGCGTGTAAAATGCAATCTGAGCCTCAGATCGGACTTTGCAAGCGTGTAAAAATGCAATCTGAGCCTCAGATCGGACTTTGCAAGCGTGTAAAAGCACAATCTGAGCCTCAGGTCAGACTTTTGCAGCGTGTAAAACTGCAATCTGAGGCCTCAGATCGGACTTTTGCAAGCGTGTAAAACGCAATCTGAGCCTCAGATCAGACTTCTGCAAGCGTGTAAAAACGCAATCTGAGGCCTCAGATCCGGACTTTTTGCAAGCGTGTAAAAATACAATCTGAGCCTCAGGTCAGACTTTGCAAGCGTGTAAGTGCTGTCTGAGCCTCAGGTCAGATGTACCTGGCCCAACTTCCCCGGCCTCAGTAGAGGCCTTGATCTTCTTGCCTCCTTTTCTTCCATCAAGGGAAGAAAGGAGGATCTTGCTGACCGAACACCGAGAATCCCCCTCCCTAACGAAAAATGGCCGGATACATGACGATGTACCCGGCCATTTCCAATATCGCGCCTTCGGCAGCTTGCAGAAGGTCATCAGTCGGCTGATGTATTTGCCGATGATGTCAAACTCGAGGTTCACCACCGTGCCTTTGACGATGGCGTTGCAGTTCGTGAGGTCGTGCGTATAGAGGATGATGGCCACCTCGAAGCTGTCAGTGCGGGAGTTGCAGACGGTGAGGCTGACGCCGTTGAGCAGTGACGGAGCCCTTCTCGACCGTCGCATGGCCCTGCCGAGGCCATCTCCGGGTCGGCGGTGTAGCTGAAGGTGTAATACCAGCTGCCGTCGGCCTCGCGCACGTCGGTGCGAGACGGCCGTCTGGTCGACGTGGCCCTGCACGATGCTGGCCATCAAGCGGCCGTTCATCAGCATACTGCGCTCACGTTCACGCGGTCGCCGACGTGCAGTGCTCGAGGTTGGGAGCGCTCCGGTGTCTCGCGCGCACGGCGGTGACGGCGGTGCCAGGTGTCGTCCGTCCGACGGACGACGGTCGAGGCGGAACGCCGTTGTGGGCGACGCTCTGATCGATCTTCAATTCATTCACGAAGGAGCAACGCAGCGTCAGGTGCAGGTTGCCCTTGTCTTGTTCAGCGCAACGATGGTTGCGGGCTCTTCTACGATTCCTGAAACATAAATGGGTAGTTATGCGGCCTTGCGGCCGCGAGTAGTTAGGAGGGTATAGGGGCTTTGCCAGTAGTTATAGTAGGCTTCGCCCGGATTAGTTGCTCTGACCTTGCGGCCGCGGTAGTTAGGAGGAGTTAGGGGGCAGTCGGCGCCTTGCGATCTACTTCTAACTACCCGGCCAGAAAAGCCGTAACCTCAGGCGGCGGCCTGAAAAGGTCGCCCTACTACCATGGGCGTGCTCCGATGCCCCTACTTCCCTGCTCCAGTTGCAACGTTTTGGTGGGGGCGTCGCAGACCAGGAGGGCCAGTACTGGATGGGGCCAGGGTAGACGTAATCGAGTGGTCATGGCCCCTCGTCGCTTTTATGGCGGCATAGGCACGGAAGGGCGCGCCGTCGAGCTGGACCGAGCGCCTTGCGGATGACAGGCTTCACGGCGCCGTCGCGCGCTCCATGTTCATCATCGTAGCCAGTGGGGATACCGCCAGCGGTCCACTCCGCGGCCGGCGCGGTGGTGTTGCGCACGGAGGCCATGTGGCCTGTCTTGCCGGCGCGGATGGGGCACGAGGCGGCGCAACCGAGCAGTAGCAATGGTCGGCGTCGTAGTTCGACGGCGCGGCGCAGCGCCTTCGTAACCGAAGAGTGCATCTGCGTGGCGAACTTGCCCCGGTAACGCCCTTCCTCTTTCCACTCCGAGGCGATTGTCGACCATCTCGGCCAGCAGCTTCTCGGTCTCGATGAGCGAGACCTGAACATCTGCCGTGCGGATCGCGGTCGAGGGCCAGCTGACGGGGCTACGCGCCCTCAGGCGAGGCTGGCGTAGAGCGCTGCGTTCTCTTTCGAGAGTTTGAGATGAGGTAGCTGTAGCGCACGCTCTTCTTGATCATCTTGAACTCTGCCTTATTGCGGGCTGGGAAGTCGTTCAGCTCGGCGATGAGGCGCTTCATAGCAGGATGAACTCGAGTGAGGCCCCTCAGGGATGAGCACGGTGCCGAAGTTGTTGCCCTCGGCGGCTCGGCGGGCTAGAGCGCGCAATACGGTTCACGATCTCGTCGAGGCGAGAGGTCGTTGGCCTCCACCTCTTCGGAGATGATGCAGACGTTCGCGGTGGGTTTGCAGGGCACACTCCAGGCGATGCATGCGACGCCGATCAGCCCTCAAAAGCGATGAAGTGCCAATGCTTACGCGCCGAGTGCGAGTCGCGCTGGATGTTTCCGATCACTTCGGAGTAGACCTTGCGGGCGGTGTCGAAAGCCGAAGGAGGTTTCGATGAGGTCGTTCGCTCGGGTCCCCGTCGATCGTCTTGGGGCAGCCGATGACGCTGACGCCGGCGCCGATCGACCGGTAATATTCAGCCAGCACGGCCGCGTTCGTGTTCGAGTCGTCGCCGCCGATGATGACGAGCGCCGGATGCCCAGCTCGCCGAGGATCTCCAGCCTTGTCGAACTGTTCGCGTCGCTCGAGCTTCGTGCGCCCGGGCCGATCATGCCAAGCCGCCCGTACTGCGGTATTCGTCGATGATGTCAGCCGTCAGCTCCATGCATTTATGCTCCACCCAGTCCGCCGGGCCCCAGATGAAGCCGAAGAGACGTGACTCAGGATTAGCGCCTTGAGTCCGTCGAAGGGCCAACGATCGTTGTGTCCGCCCGGGGCTATCCGCCGGAGAGGATCACGCCCGCGTTGATGGGCGGCATGGGGTCGGCCGCGTCGCCACGCTCGAAGGTCACAGCCGGCATGCCGTAAAGTGTGCGGGAAGGGCCGCCCGATTTCCCTCTTTGTCTGCCCGCTTTCCGTCGCTGCGCCCTCTACAGCAGCACCGATCCGCGCAGCGCCGGGCATCTTAGGAGCATAGGCCGCCCGCGCGACGTTTATAATGCACTTTCGTCATAGTTCTCTATTAAATGTATGAATGATGATAACCTCGCTCTGAGAGTTTGGATGGGCGCAAGATACAGGGCCGCGGGGTGTCAGGGACACCTGTCAAGTTTACCGGATACCTGAAAAACTTTCCAGCCTCAGCGGAAGCCATCAGAAACGCTCTCGAGAAAGCTTCAAACAACCTGTTTCATTATTTCCGAGCCCTCAGAGCCTTCAAACAACCTGTTTCATCATTTCCGAGCCCTCAGAGCACTTCAGGCAACCTGTTTTCGTCATTTCCAAGCCCTCAGAAACCTTCCAAACAACTTGTTTCATCATTTCCGAGGGCCTCAGGGGCTCTCTACGGAGGCCGGCGGCTTGCTCAGTACGGGGCTCTTTGAGGTACTCTGCCCAGCTTCCAGCCTCGAGCAGAGGCGGAGGCACGACAACGTTTTGCCATTTGCCCGCCCTCAAGAAGGGCATCGCTCGAGTAAGAAGATATCAACCAAGCAAAAGAATTCTTTCGGTTCTGCCTCGTGGGGGGCACCGCCACTGGCATCCATGACGGCATCTATTTATTGCTGAATCGGGTGATGAACCCCAACGTAGCCTTCTCCATCGGCTACTTCGTGAGCTTCCTGGCCAACTTCGTCCTCTCGAACTTCTTCACCTTCAAGACGCGCCCCTCAGCTGTCAAAGGCGTGGGCTTCACCCTCTAGCCATATCGTCAACTGCACTGCGCCGCAGTCGTGCTTCCTTAACCTCTTCATCTACGTCTTGAAAGTGCCCGAAACCTGGGCGCCGCTGCCGGTCTACGCCATCACCGTGCCCATCAATTTCATCCTCGTGCGCACCGCCCTCAAGTCGCCGAGGCTATGACCCCATCCACCTTGTCATGAAACGCGCCCATCGATCCTTGCCTGCTTATAACGAGGAAGAATCCCTACCCCTGCTCTACCGTCGCCTGGCCGACCCTGAGTGGACACATGCCCACACCTATGCGTGGGAGCTGCTCTTCGTCAACGATGGCGGCAGCCGCGAGCCATACGCTGGCCATCCTGGCCCAACTGCGCGAAAGCGATCCGCGCATCAACTATCTCGACCTGTCACGCAATTATGGCCGAGAGGCTGCCATGTTGGCCGGTCTCACGGCTATGTCACCGGCGACTGCGTGGTGACTCGCCGGACGCCGACCTGCAACATCCGCGACATCCGTCCCGCGACATGTCTCCGCCGCCTCGGGAGCAGGGCTACGACGACGTCTATGCCCGCCGCGCCGGACTCGCGGCCGTGAGTCCTTCCCTCCGCCGACGGCTCACGGCCGCCTTCTACGCCCTGCTTCGCCACACCACGCGTGTGCCCATGCAACTAACACGGGCGACTTCCGCTCTCGGGACGCCGTCTGCATCCGTGCCCTGCGCCGCCTGCGTGAGTCGCAACGCTACACGAAGGGCATGTTCAAGCTGGATCGGCTTCCGCAAGCTAGCCGGAGCTGCTCTTCGACCAGCAAGACCGCGTGGCTGGCCAGAGTAAGTCGCTTCTTCAAGCTGCTCAACCTCAGCCATCAATGAGGCATCACCTCCTTTCACCGTCGCACGCTGCGCATCGCCTCCGTCTGCGGCGCCATCGTCTCGCTGCTGGCCTTCGCCTACGGACTCTTCATCCCTGCTCAAGAACCTGATCTACGACGATCCCGTGGCCGGTTTCCCCACGCTGATGGTGACCATCCTCTTCCCTCGGCGGCGTGCAACTGCTCTACATCGAGTATCATCGGCGAATACCTCGGCCGCATCTTCACCGAAACCAAGCAACGCGTCTACTTCGTCAGCTCCTACAGACGAGGCGGGCAGACTAAAAGACGAAAAGCGAAACAGAAGCCGGGTACACATGTCCGAGAGTCCTCCGATCATGTACGCGGTTTCGTCCCGCTGAGGTATAAAAAGGCGTCCGGAACCCGTCCGGACGCCTTCGAATACATTTATGCCTGAATACAATACATCTGCCCCCAAAATCCATAAAAGGCTGAATGCTTCTTCAATTAAGATGCGTATGCACCATTTCCACAGGGTTGGCTTCGATCGCCGACGAGGTGATGCTCAACGATCGATGCGTTTGTCGCGTCGCCAGCAGCCGTCGCTAGCTTATCCAGCGCGTGATATCTTGGCCTGGAGCACCTTCCAAGTAGCCAGTACTTGGTTAACGCCCTCTTCCAGTCTGACACGTTGTGTGCTCGTGATCTCAGCCACCTTCAGGTATTCCGAGAAACGGTTCTCCGGGTGGCCACCCAGCATGACGATGCGCTCAGCCAACTCGTCGATGGCCTCGGCTTCGCCATTGTAATACTCTTTCGTAGAGCGCGTGCAGTTCATAGAACTTGTCGCCCTTGATGTCCCAGTGCAAACCACGCAGGTTCGTGTAGCTCGCTGGCGGTTGGCCAGCAAATCGGCCAGACTCCTCGATGATTGATGCTTTTGTTTCCATCTAAATTCTTTGATTTGATTCTGTTCTTACTCGAAAAGATTCGAGACCGTATCTGATCAAACACTATGCAAAACCTCAGCTTCAGCAGGGCATGACAAGTTTGAGGTCATCCTCTACGGTGCCGTTTCCAGCGAGGCCGAACGTCTCAGTCAACACCTGGCTACGCCCGGAGAGAGGAAGGCGGGCAGCGTGGGGCCGATGTGGATGTTCTTATGATGCCAAGGCTGAGGAGGGCCAGCGGAACGATGACAGCCTTCTGCTCGCTGCAAGCGATGTTGAGAGACGATCGGCGGGTCGTTGATGTCGTTCAGCTCGAAGATCTCCGCTGAGCTTCAGGGCGACCACGGCCCAGGTATAGCTGTCGTTGCACTGACCGGCATCGAGCACGCGGGGATACCGCCGATGTCGCAAGCCCAGCTTGTTGTAGCGATACTTGGAGCAACCGGAGGTTAGGATCACAACGTCCTTGGGCAGACCAGGGCATAGTCCGCATAGTGCTGCGTGAGGCGAAGCGGCCGTCGCAACCGCCATGACAACGAACTTGCGCAGGGGCACCCGAGCGGATGGCGTCGACAATCTTGTCAGCCAGCTGGAAGACCCTGATGTGAGCAAATCCGCCCACAATCGTACCGGTCTCAATCTCTTTGGGCGGCTGACGAGGTCTTGGCCAGGGCGATCACCTCGCTGAAGTCCTTGTGACCGTTAGCGTCCTCCTCGATATGCTTGCAGCCGGGATAACCTGTCGATTGGCGGTAAACATGCGGCTGAGGTAGGTGTTGCGCGGCGTGGGCGGCACGATACAGTTGGTGGTGAGGCGAGTCGGGCCGTTGAACGACTCCGAACTCCTCGCGCTGCTGCCACCAAAGCGTTGCCAGTAGTTGCCCACGAAGTGCTTGTATTTCTTGAACGCCGGATAGTGCATGCGCCGAAAGCATTTCGCCGTGCGTATAGACGTCTACGCCTGTGCCCTCGGTCTGCTGCGAGCAGCATTTCCATATCATGCCATGTCATGTCCGCTGATGAGGATGCCCGGACGCTTACCTACACCGATGTTCACCTCCGTCATCACGGGGTTGCCATAAGCCGAGGTATGCGCACCGTCGAGCAGGGGCCATGCCTTGCACGCCGAACGACGACCCGTCTCAGCACCAGCTCCGTAAGCGCCGCAGCGTCCAGATTGCCGATGGTCATGTCGCTCAGGCACGCTCCATGAAGGCGTAGATCGCATCGTCCTCCTTACCGAGGCGCATGGCATGCTCTACGTAAGCGGCCAAACCCCTGAGACCATAGACAGTCAGCTCGCTTGAGCGAGCGCACATCTTCGTTCTGTTCGCGCAGCTACACCCTCAGCGAAAGCCCTTCGACTCATACTCGTCAGCCACCGGCACCCATATCACTTCGTCAGCCGCATCGAGTCAGTCCGACCGCAGCAGCCTGCTTTTTCAGCTCATCGCGGAGCTCGAACATCCGATCTACACGGCGACGAGGCTCTCCTATCCAAAAGTTGGCGTTCGTGATCGTGGCAAACAGGGCGTCTACGACGGCGTGATCCACCTCACGTCCCACCGGCTGCTCCAGCTTACGCAGTCCGTAGCCAGCACACTGACGCCGCACGACGAGCGAGCAGCATATCCATCATGGCGGAGAGTCGCTCTTCTTTCGCATACACCTTTGTACTGTGCAGCCAACACCTTTGGCCGTCTCTCAGCATTGATAGCAAAACATCTTGTAGTCCATCTTCTTTCTCTTTCTCTGTTGAATTTTTCTGTCAATTAAATTTCTATCGTCGAGGCACTTTGAGGGCCCAATTGCGGCGCAAAGATCCGTCAGCAGCCCCTAAACTGTAAAGCTATGTGACAAGCAGGGGCAGGGAATAACAAACTACAACACCTATCCATCCTCCCGATACATTTCCGCGCCCCGTTTCTCTCCTTGAGGGCCATCAAACAGGGCCCATAGCCGACATCTCCTTAAAGAATCGCCCGTCGAATGCGATTTAGCCCGTAACCTCGCGTAGAAATATTGAATCAAGCGTATCTTACTTATTATCCCGTGCAGGAATCATAATCGAATCGAAGATGAATTACTCACCTCTCAAGCATCGTTAGTCAATTGTGCACTGGATTACGATTTCCAGCGGGTATGGTAAACCAATTGAATGTGAGATTATTATAATCTGTCAAGGATCGTAATCCATGCGCAATCGCTCACGATCTCCAGCAGCTATCGTAAATCATTTGTGCATGGATTATGATTCTTGATCGAAGTGATCCGCCTGCCCACTCGCGGCAGAATTCGAGGGTGAAAGCTGCAATAAGTCAACTGCAGCAGCCGTTATTGCAGGCGTATATGAGAAAAAGCATCACACTCAGACGGATGGCGGGCCTAGCCTGCCTGTGGCTGATAGCCGTCACGTGCCTCCAGGCGCAGCGTCGACGCCCACAGGAATCAGCCGTATGTCGACTATAAGCGTTACCACTTCGGGTTTCGTCGGGCTGCACACGGATCTGATCCTGACCAACGCCGGCGTGGCTGGCGCCGACAGCAGAGCGTGGTTCAGCTGAGATACCGGCCTCACGCCCGGATTCAGCGTCGGCGTCATCGGCGACCTCTTCCTCAACCCGTCGCTCAGCGTACGCCTCCGCCGACCGTCCACTTTGGTGACAAACGCCTCACGCTTCATCGACCCCCAGACCGAGGAGCAGTTCGTCACCTCCCTCCGCTCAACTATCTGGCCATCCCCATCGACTTCAAATACACCGCCATGCGCCTCAACAACTACCGCCCCTCATGCTGGCGGGCGTCTTCACGCAGTTCGACATGGGCCGCAAGCGTGGCTGACCTGCTGCTGCGGGGCGTAGACTACGGGGTCGAGTTTGGCCTCGGATGCGACATCTACCTGCCCTATTTCAAGCTCTGCCCCGAGGCTCAGGTTCTGCTTCGGCCTGGCCGATGTGCTCGAGCCCGACCGTAGCGACCTAGCCAACCCCTCGACCGCGTTTTCAGCCAGGCCCTCTCCCGAGCCACATCACGGCTGATCGTGCTGACGTTTCAACTTTGAGTAACGCTCCGACTCGTCGCCCCTGCAGACAGGGCCTGCACCCACCTGCTGACATGCGCAACAAAGAAAACGGGAGGCCGCCCGACGTATCGGACGGCCTCCCGTGGTTTTGCTCTGTTGTTCTACTAGGACTCGAACCTAGAATTTCAGGACCAGAATCTGACGTGTTACCATTACACCATAGAACAATGTCTTCACCTTGCTCTCTCCGGGGCCTCTCGCCCTCTGGGATTGCAGCCGCAAACATACATCTCTTCTTCACACCTCAAAAAAGCAGCTAAAAGGTTTGCCATATCTTTGGCCCGTCTAACAGAAATATCGAGATGATGGATCAAACAAAAACGCTGGTAAATGCCATAGTCAGAGGACTTCAAGAAAAAGAAGGACGCAGCATCGTGACCGTTGACGCATGACGCGCACAATCAGGGCGCCATCTGCCAATACATGGTCATCTGCGAAGGGTGCAAGCCCCACGCAGGTGTCTCTACTTTCGAACTCCGTTTGGGACGTCGTGCGGACGGACACCGGAGAAAAGCCCCTCTCTATGGCCGGGACGCAAAACGCTCAATGGATCGGCGGACTGCTGGCACGGTACTTGTCCACATCTTCCTGCCGGAGCAGCGCGCGTTTTACAACCTCGAAAAACCTCTGGGCCGACTCGAGATCGATCGACTCCCCGACGTGGAGTGACCGCCACGGCTCCTTCCCCACCCATTAGTTTTATGGACAAAAAGACAATCAGCCGAAGAACAACGGCAACAAACCCCGCCTGCGCTTCAACTTTTACTGGATCTACGGAATCGTCTTCGTCGCCCTGATGGGGCCCTATCTGATGAACGATTTCTCCATGTCGAAGGAGCTCAGGTGGACCGATTTCTCAACGCTTCACAGCCGACGATGCCTTCAGCCGCATCGTGGTGCATAACCGAAAAACATCCTCAGAGGCCACCGTCAAAAAGCGACTTCCGCGATCGCATCTTCACCCCGCGTGAGTGCAGCAGCTCACTACCGAGCCCAAAGGTCTACGTCCGCATCCCCTCATCCGACAAGTTCTCCGACTTCTACGATAAGATGGTGGCCGGAGGCATATCTCCACCAAGTGACCTGCAAGAGAGCGACGACATCCTTGGAACATCCTCGCTTTCCGTGGGGCCCTTTGTCATCATCATCCTGCTCTGGCTCTTCCTCATGCGACGCGGCGGGCGGCGTGCAGGCGGTGCCGGTGGGGTCTTCAGCGTAGGCAAGGCGCGTGCGCAACTTCTTCGATAAAGAACACGAACGTAAAGGTGACCTTCAAAGATGTGGCCGGACTGATGGAGGCCAGACAGGAGATCGAGGAGATCGTGAGTTCCTCAAGACCCGCGAGAAATACACCGAGTTGGGCGGCAAGATCCTAAGGGTGCACTGCTCGTTGGCCTCGAGACGGGCAAGACGCTCCTGGCCAAGGCCGTCGCAGGTGAGGCCCACGTGCCCTTCTTCTCGCTCTCGGGATCGGACTTTGTGGAGATGTTCGTCGGTGTGGGCGCCTCACGTGTCCGAGACCCTTCCGACAGGCCAAAGCGTGCATCGTCTTCATCGACGAGATCAGCACGCCGCCGGACGGGCGCGCGGTAAGGGCACGAACATGACCAGCAACGATGAGCGCGAGTACCCTCAACCAACTCCTCCTGGAGATGGACGGCTTCAGGTCGAACAGTGGCGCTGATCATCTCGGCCGCCACCAACCGCGCCGATGTGACTCGACAGAAGCCCTGCGTGCCGGACGCTTCGACCGACAGATCCATGTCGAGCTGCCCGACCTCAACGAACGCAAGGAGATCTTCAACGTGCACCTCCGCCCGATCAAAATCGACTCCAGCGTCGACATCGACTTCCTGGCCCGACGGACCCGGGCTTCTCTGGCGCCGACATCGCCAACGTCTCGCAACGAGTAGCCGCACTGATCGCGCCGCACGCGGTGGCAAACGCTTCGTCCAGAAGGACGGACTTTGATAGATGCCGTCGACCGCATCATCGGCGGACTCGAGAAACGGACCCGCATCACCACCGCGCAGGAGCGACGCAGCATCGCTCATCACGAGGCCGGACACGCCTCCATCAGCTGGCTGCTGGGTACGCCAACCCGCTCGTCAAGGTGACGATCGTACCCCGTGGCCAGGCCCTCAGCCGCCTGGTACCTGCCCGAAAGAGCGACAGATCACGACCCGCGAACAGCTCCTCGACGAGATGTGCGCCACTCTGGGCGGACGCGCCGCCGAAGAGATCTTCCTCAGGGCCATCCTCACCGGAGCCTCGAACGACCTGGAGCGTGTCACCAACAAGCCACGCCATGGTCACCCTATTTCCGGCATGAGCGACCAGCTGCCCAACCTCAACTATTACCCGACTCCACGGGCCAGAATGGGGCTTCACCCAAACCCTACAGCGAGGGAGACGGCCCGCCCCGATCGACAAGGGAGGTGCGAGAAGATCATCAACGAGCAGTACGACCGCGCCCGGACCATCCTCCGCGACAACGCCGCGAGGCACAACCAGCTGGCCAGAAGGCTCCCTTGAGTGTGAAGTGATCTACTCCGAAGACCTCGAAAAGATCTTCGGCAAACGTCCCTGGGCCTCCGCGCTCCGAAGAGATCATGGAGCAACAGGCCGCTGACGCCTCAACCACCACCACACGCATGAAGAATTCTCCTCTCCGAGGCATCACGGGTGCAGCCTTTTGTCGCAGCCATCATCGCTGCGCTGACGCTGCACCCGTTCCTGTTTCTGGGCCTCTTCGCCGTCGTCGTCGGCGCGGCCCTGTGGGAGTTCTACGGCCTCACCGAGCGCATCGGGCTGCAGCCGGACGACGCCGCCCCGCACCCGCACCGCTGACCGACTCCTGGGGCATCGCCGGCGGCCTCTATCTCTTCACCGCCACCTTCCTCTACGCCAGCGCACGCGCCCCGGCCGTCGTCTACGCCCCTACTTAGCCTTCCTGATCGGCGGCCTTGTCAGCGGCCTCTACCACCGGGGCGGCAACCCCATCGAGCGGTGGGCCGTCGGACTCTTCGCCCAGGCCTACGCCGCGGGCACCTTCGCGCTGCTCAACTTCATCGTCTTTCAACCCGGCCGAGGCCTCCGCACCGCGCACCTTCCACAGCCATTACGCGCTCCTCCTCTTCGTCCTCATCTGGCTCCAACGACACGGGCGCCTACCTCGTCGGTTCGACCATCGGTCGGCAGCGCCTCTTCCGCGCATCTCGCCCGGCAAGTCGTGGGAGGGCTTCCTCGGCGGACTCGCCATCGTGGCCTGCGTCGTCCCTACTGATGTCGCCCCTCTTCCCCGAGCTGGCGTGGTACCACCGCGTGGCGCTCTCGGTCGTCATCGTCGGCGTTGGCACGTGGGGCGACCTCGTCGAGTCGCTCATCAAGCGCACCGCCGGCGCTAAAGATTCGGGCACACTCTTGCCCGGCGCACGGGCGGCATCCTCGATCGTTTCGATAGCGTCATGCTGTGCCACGCCGCCCTCCCTACCTCGAGGTGTTCGTGCGCGGGAGCTATCTGGGGGCGAAACCTGCGTCGCAGCGAAAGCATCGGGGATGCCTGCCAAGTTTGCCGGGTACATGTAGGCGTATGCATACGGGCGTCTGCGGACGCCCGCGAATTTGGCTCGGGCACCTGTGGGGCGAATGCACTCGCCCTACAACCAGTACAAAAGAAAAGCCGTGATACATGTGAATCGAATCAACATGTGCCCGGCAAACTAGCTGGCGTCCCTGACGCCCTATTCCCTCCGGCAACGTGATGTCAGGGATTACCGTCGTCGGGTTTCTTCGGATCCTTCGAGTTTCCTCGCCACCCGGTTTGGGCGGCTGAGGCGTCTCGGCTGCTTAGGATCCTTCGGCTGCTTAGGATCCTTCGGCTGCTAGGCTCCTTCAGGGGTCTTGGGCTGCTTAGGGCGTTCGGATCCTTGGGCTTGCGACTGGCCAAGATCGACGCTGGTTACCCTTGATGTCAATCACGACTTTATTCATGCGGTCGACGAGCTGCTCGATCATCGCCTTGTCCTCGTCGGCCGTAGCGGTGAGGTAGGCTGACTGGATGTACTGGCAAACGCGACATCGTAGGCGGCATCGGTCAGCGGACGCACCTGCTGAGCTGTCGGCAGCTTCTCGTCGGAGGTTTGGATACGGCGATCGGTGCGGAGCTTTTCGTACTCCTCATTGACGGTATGCAGCCGCGTCAGAACGTCGGTGAGGGCCAACAGCCGCAATGTCCGCCGTCTTCGTCTTCATGTCGTCTTCCAAGCCGCGTATACCGACACTTTCCATTTCGAGACGGGCGACTGCGGAGGTTGGTGTACGGTTTCAGTTTGGCCTCGAGGGCGCAGCGCGGCTTCGCGGGTGGCTTCCGTGGGCGAGTACTGAACCGCTGGACGACATGAAAGATGCCAATCCAGCAGGTTGTCGCGTTCGTTGTCCAGAGCCAGCATTTTGGCGGTGCGTTCAGAGACAGCCGACTCCTGGTCGAGCTTCGTTTCTGCATTGTTCGCGTCTCCCATGTGGTCATCACCGCAGCCGGGATCTTGAGCTTCGTCTGATCCTGGCCTTGACCAGTCCGTATTGCAGATAGTGAAACTGTGCGTGGAGCGAGAAATGTTGAACACTTGTCTGTTACTCCCCTCAAATTTCATGACCCGAGGCAGGGGTCGATTCAATTGTCTTCATCTCTGGGTATCTGTTTTTGAGATAAATAAGTCTGCTTGAAAGTCCAATGGCGTCTTCATTATGCGACATCAATGAGGGGAAAAACCGAATCGTGCCTTCATGCGAAATAAAAGGGCACTCAGAACTTTTTGACCTCTTCATGCGACATAAATGGAGCGCTCGAAAGCTTTTTCAGTCTTTTTCATGCGACATAAATAGGCCTCTCAAAACTTTTTGGCCCTTTTTATGCGACATAAATGGATCACCCCAGAACTTTTTACGCCTTTTCATGCGACATAAAATGAGCCTCTCGGAACTTTTTGATCCTTTCGTGCGACATAATAGGAGCGAGGGTGTTTTGTTCGCATCTTGTCGCGGGGCAAAATGGGATCAGGGTAAGCGCTTGAAGTGTCATTTTTGTCTTTTTCCAAAGGGTGATTGATGCGAGCAAAGATAACCGTAGACCGGATCTCTGAGAAAATCAGAGCTACCCCCTCCTCCGTGCGTCCATAGAGGGAGGAGGGGGAGAATATGTTCTGCACTCGCATTCCTTATATATAGGAGATCATAGAGCGATCTTACCGTGTTTTGTGCTTGTCTTTATGATGATCGTTATAATGCCGTAGTTGATTCCAAACGATAAGGTAATGAGGGCAAGCCCCCACTCCAACTCTGGACCTAAGCAGGCCAGGGCCCACATGCCGGAAATAGGAAAACAAGCTTCAGCACGCCCCTTTTCTCCCTTAATCAATTCGTATATGAATATGATTATGCCTGCGATAGATCCATATCGGATGGTGCTAAGATCCTTATGCAAGGTGGTGTATAGTATAGCAAGGGCGATGATAAACTGCACGATCAAGAAGTATTTCGCATTCTTGGTTACGTGCACAGTGTCATCCTTAGTGCCCTCTAAAGCCATGGAGGCAGCTGGAGAATCAGATGGAGCCACCTCCGCATCGGTTTGCATCGCAGGCGTAGGGGGCGAGGGCGGACACCATCTGTGGTGGCGGTGTTACGGACGGTTGCGTTACGGATGATCTCTCAGCCAGCCATTCGCCTGCAATACTTGCATTTGATGGCTGCGGCCTGGATCGTCTCCCGCAATAGGGGGCAGGCTTTGGTTGCGTCTTCCATAACTATCACCTTCTAATCTTTCTCGTTTTTACGATGGTTGGGGTAATTTCACTATTATGAGAGTTCCAAAGGGTTGCTTTTGATCTATCAACCGTGTAGGTGCGCGAGATCTGCTATGGGTTGAGGAGGAGAACCTTTATATTAGATTGAGCTCTTGATCATCTTCATCCCCTCCAGATATCACCGCATTATCTGGATCAAAATCAAACTAAAGGCGAATTACCATTTCGCGTCCATGTACATGTCTACGACAATCACCATCTCCACATCACCAAGAACTACTATTTCAGATCCAGTCTTATCCTCATTCAGTAAGGAGCCAAAGGACGACTCATAGTCTCCAATCCCATCATACCGTCCGATGAGGTCGCCATTCTTCCCGCTCTGAGCAGGAAATCACGGTTAAAACACCACAGCACCCATAGGAGTGCAATCATTGTCATTCTCTTCATATGCGTCTCAGAAATAGGGATTAGTCAGTAGAAAATTCTTTGGTTGCGTCTTCCATACGTCACCTGTCATTATCAAGGTCAGATCGCTCTTTCCGGGGCGGATGAACCAGCCTTGGAATCCCTCTTCGGTGCGGCTGACGCGCATGGAGGCGTTGGGCGTGCCGTCGTCGTAATACTCCGTCAGGGAGAGATCGCCCGTGGCGGGTCATACCAGCCATGCACCGTGATGGGTCGTCCACCCTGCTTGGGATAGTTGAAATGAGCTGCGCACCTCCTGCTGCTGACCCTCAGCGGCGGGTTCGAAATAGAGGTCGAACTCACGCAGCGAATGTTGCCCTGAATCTGTCCGTGGTAGGCCTGATGCGATGCATTTGCACTGGGTGCCGTTTGTAGGCTGCCCCCATTGGAGGATTCGTCCTGCTGCACAGATGGCGAGCTGGAGGAGCTGCTTCCGGATGATTTTGTGGCCTCCTATATCGTCTTCTAAAAGAACAAAGTCTTCCCAATCAAGCGAGGAGAAAGCATTCCAAGGATGCCAAAGCTGACGTTCTTGCCCTTGGGGTAAATCCGATTGACAATCCGCGACTTCGACCAGAATGTTCCAGGGACATACTCAATCTTATTCAGCTTATCGAAATTCTCGAGTACAGCCCTTTGTGCAGTCTCAGTATTCATAGCCAGCGAAAGGAGGGGCTAGCGCTGTGCCACCGAGAAGGCCAGTATATCGCCCGCTTGGTCTTCTGCGCATTCAACGGCCGACTCGCGGATCTCTTCGCGATGCTCCTCTAAGTCGGGTACCGTGATCGAGGCTATAAAAAGGAGCATACCGATGATCAGCACCGGCACGATCAGGGAGGCTATCAGGCAGCCGGTGGCCATCTTCTTCACCTGCTTCTTTTCCTCTGTTTTTTCCAGCTCTCGGCCCGCTCTTCCGGCGACTTGGGTGTGGGGCGGCGGATTACTTACGAGCCATTCCGTTGCAGTGACGGCATTTGATGGCTCCCGGCTGTATGTCTTCGCCGCAATAGGGACACTGCCTAGTTGATTGTGTAGGGTTATTATCCATATCTGTTCTCTGTATGATTGATTGCGTTTATTTTTATCGCGGGCCAATGGAGTGCTACTCGATCCGCCGAAAAAGAGGGCACCCAGCAAGAACGAGTCTCCCATTTCCCAGCCTAAAGCTCCCCAAAAGAGGGAGATGACGATGCAGTAGAGGAACGTGTACCATGCGGAGCTCAACAGCAGGAAGCCGCCGACACCGGCCAGCACGACTTTGCCACCAGCTCCAGTTGAGGGCAAAATAGAGTAGCGTAAGCGCAATACCACCTCGACCATCATTATACATCCAGCCGTGGCCGCCTTCTCGGCCTTCTTCTCTTTCTCTGCCTCTCTCTTTTTCCAATTCCGGATCTACTGCCTGGGAATGTCTTGTTCTCGCGTTCGTAACGCCCTTGGCGAATTTATTCAGCCAGCTGCCGCAGTGTCGGCATTTCATGGCGTCGATCTTGATCCATTCGCCGCAGTGAGGGCACTTCTTCTCGAGCCATTCGCCACAGTGTTTTACATTTCTGCCGTAGCCAATATGCGATTGCCCACAGTTCGGCAGGCTGTCGTTGCTTCGTTAATCTCTTCAGCCATTATAGTGGTGATTTGTGTGGTGGATTACGTCTTGAAAGTAGATGGTTGCAGCCGGAGCGTGGATCGGGGTGGGCGCCTCGTAACGAGACTCCCAATCTTCGTCGTCTAAATCGCCCTCGTTCATAGCAGCCGTAAAGGCATTCACGACAAAGAAGACGAGTGAGGTCACGGTGATTAGTACCGTCGCTGCGACTACGACATAGTCCGTTGGCATTTGAAACCTGACGCCCTCCTCACTCTTCGTTTCCCTGCCCTCTTGCACCAGCAACACCAGAAGCCAGACTGCACCCACGATGGGCACAAACTGGATGAAGAACCACCATCCACTTCGGCTCTGTATCGTGCGGACGACGAACGGTCGCTGCCACAAAGGGTATGGTTAAGGTGGTTAGGCCGATGAGTGTCCAAACGATAAGTAGCCCTGTAACCAAGTCGAGGCTGAAAAGCATGAAATAGAGCATGGACATGCACAGGTAGCCGAACCAGAACTGCTTTGCGGCTCGTCTTACCGCTGAAGTCGGCGTAATGGCGGATAAAGAGGTCGAGGAAGTAGTACTCGAAGAATCCGGGTTTCCGCGCTCCCCGGTGTGGACTGAGGCGCACTCGTCGGCGACTGCATGTATGCAGGTGTGACGGTGGTGTAGGTCGGGGCGGCTGTTGATTGCGTCGGTGGGGCAGGTGTAGGCTCGGGGCGGGTTCAGGCCTCGACGGAGGCGTCGGTATCTGCGATTGCTCAGCCAGCCATTCGCCGCAGTGCCTGCACCCTGACGGCCGCAGGCTTGATCTTCTCCCCGCAATGAGGGGCATCAGCGGTTGCTTCTTCCAGTCATAGTGTTTGCTGTGTTAGGTAAGTTGATGGTTCTGGGTACCTCGGTCTGACTGCACCACGGCCTGTCGGTTGTCGTTCCTAAGCTCAATACTCCGACCTGAGGCGAGGCAAGTGAAGTTGTTCTCGAAAGTGTAGTAGAAAATGAGGTATTCCTCGTAGGCTGTGCCACCCATCGAGATAGGCGTTGTTACTCCCACGAAATAGGAACCGATCGCCGTTGATACCAATCTGTCTCGAGCCCCCACTGATATGCGGTTCCTCGCACTACGTTCGGATGACACATCGATGTTGGTCAGGGCAAAGTACGATGCGGACTTTCTTGATCTCCAAATTGTACTGGTAGATCTCATCTAGGTAGTCAGGACGCATATAGAAGGCGCAGTGCTGAAGATCGTTGTCGTAGCGAACGATCAGTTTCAGATCGTTTACCGTCAGCGGCTGCCGTTGCCACTAGTAATTGGTGGCATTGGCCACATCCACTACCTCAGGGGGATGGTGTTCGGATCATCGCGTCAGCCGGGCGCGTTCATGGGCGCAGCAGGGATGCCTCAGGCGTGGGTTGGTTCTTTCTTGTGGCGCATTGGCTTTCTTCCCGCCCGAGCAGGAGAATACCATCGCGCAGCATAGCATCCATAGGGATGCGATCATTTGATTATTCTTCTCATGCGTGTCGCTATTTTGATTAGTCGATGAGGAATAGACGCCCTCCCGCCGCACCACCGCACCCAACGCATCCTTGGCAAGGGTGCGCAAAGGCGGCCGCGAACGACAAAAGCATCCGCAGACAAGTAGAGTCCGTAAATGGACGGACGCGAACTGTTAAACAGAGGAGTGTTTTAACAACCAGATCGCTGAAACGCCTGCATAGGCGCTTGTTTATGCAGCTCGTCGGAGGCTGCAGTATGTCGAGGCTTGAAATAGTCATTCGGTTCTGTGTGGATCGGATGGTTGTCGTTTTTCTTCTTGCAGCCGCAAATATAGCCGCCTTCTCCTGACATCAGCCTGCCTATTAAGGAGTGAAAGATGTATTTGTGTAGGCGGAGAGATGTTGACGAGGACAAGAGTCGATGCCCTTACAAAAGGGTAATAGAAATACCGAATACATGTGAGTCGCAATGTGCCGGAAAACTTCCCCGGCGTCGAACGCCGCCTCCTCACACCTCTTTCGCGAGGCAGATCGATGCGAGGAAGATGAAGAGGAGGATGGTGACCCCAGAGCGACGAGCCGCCGTAGCTGAAGAAGGGCAGGGGGATGCCGATCACGGGGGTGAGACCGAGCACCATGCCGACGCTGATGACGAGGGTGAAAGAGGATGATGGAGGCTACACTGTAACCGTAGACGCGCCCTGAAAAGGGTGTCTTGTCGCTCGGCCGGGTGATGAGTCGCACGATCATCACACCCAAAAGGGTCAGGACAACAATAGAGCCGACGAAGCCCGAACTCCCTCGCCGACGGTGCAGAAGATGAAGTCGGTGTGTCTTTGCTCCGGGCACGTATTTGAGGCTTCGTCTGTGCCGTTAAGGAAGCCTTGCCCAACAGGCCGCCCGGAGCCGATGGCGATCTTGGATTGGTTGACGTTGTAGCCCGATCCGCCGGGGTCGTCCTCCAGGCCGAGGAGACGCGGATGCGTTGCTGCTGGTGGGGCTCGAGGCATGTCGTTGAGACGTAGTTAACCGACGGCATGAAGGCTACGGACAGGAGGGCAAAAGGGCCACAGGGGCGTAACGCCAACTGAGCTTGACGATGGCTTGGACAATGAGCATGAAGCTAGAGGTGAGGATGACACCAGCAAGCACCAAACGAAGTTGACCGGGCATGCAGAGCGAGGCGATGATGGCCGTGAGGAGGGCGGCCACGAGGCCGTGAGGTGATGCTGCGGGCGTGAGGCGGTCGTTCCGAAGGCCGGTGACGAGGAGCATCTCAATCGATGAGGGTGAGGGGAGGACGATGGGTGCGCCGGCCGGGTGGCTCCGGGAGGTGTCGTCGAACCGCATCACGGTGACGAGAAGAAGGTGACGGCGCAGACGGCGGCCAGTGGCAGATAAGCCGGACATGCCTTCCGATGAGCATCAGGGGCGAGGCGAGGCGATGGCCGAGCCGGTCTCTTTCTGCATCAGCACTAAGGCCCATGGGCAGCAGGTGATGAGCAGCACGAGGCCAGTTCCGGAGGTAAAGAGGTTGAAGTTGTAGCTGTTCATCAGGCGCGCAAGGCCAGGCGGTGGCGAACTTGGCGAACTCGGCGGGCTGCGAGGGCGGATGGGGCTGAGGACGAGCCAGGAGCGCGACGCCTTTGATGTCAGGCGCCAGGAAGATGGTGGCAATGAGTGGGGAGGATGATGGGGCCATAGAAGAGGTGGGCGAAGGTCTCATAGATGTCTCAGCTCGAGCATGAGTATGATGAAGCTCAGGGCGAGGCGGAGCCCTATCCAGATGAGCTGCGAGCCGGGTCGGCCGGCGGGTTCGAGAGGCCGGGTGGTGTCATACTCGTAGCTGGCGCCGCTGATGCTGAGCCATCCGCAGCCGACCGCGAGTATGTAGAGCGATGATGGTCAGCCAGTCGACAGAGAGCCAGAGACTCCTTCTTTCGTTATCTCGGTACACGGTTATTGTTGTTGGTAGCCTTAACTACGGTGTTGGAAAGGGATTCCACGTCGGCCTCAGAGTTGGCTTTGTGCGCCGTGGAAGTATCGTTCGAGCATGACGCGTGCCAGGGGACGGCCATGCGTGCGCCAAAGCCGCGCGTTCTCGACGTAGACGGCGATAGCCACTTTGGGTTCGTTATAGGGTGCGAAGCGCCAGTGCAGGCGGAGTGGTCCTGCCGTGGGGATTCTCTGGCACCGTACTTGCCACAGACCTCGACGTCGCGCATGCTGAGCCCGGGCACCTGCCGACGACGGCCATAGCGCATGCCTGGGCTATGACGCGGTGGTGCTCTTGATCGATGCCGGTGTATTTGCGGTGGGGTGTAGATGGAGTCCAGCTGTGCGTTCTCAATTTTCCGGACGACGTGGGGGACGATGTAGTAACCGCGATTGGCTACGGTGGCGGCCAGGTTGCAGATCTGCAGCGGGGTGGCGAGCACCTCGCCCTGTCCGATGGCGATGGAGATGATGGTGCGAGTTCCAGCGTGCCGACTTGTAGACCTTTGTCGCTAGACCTTGCTGTTGGGGATGTATCCGCGCTCTCACCGGGCAGGTCAATGCCCAGCTGATAGCTGCATATCCTGGGCCTGCATGCCAGTTCCTCATTTGTCGAGGGCTTCGCACGGTGGGGGACTATCGAGCGACGGCTGTCGAGCATGTCGTGCAGTCCCCAGCAGAAACAGGAGTTGCAGGAGGTGGCGAGTAGCCGGAATAAGAGCCAAAGGGCGCATCCGTGGCCGTGCAGGCGGGTTTGCCTCCGTGGTAGGGGGTATCCGCGGGCACAGGTGTAGAGTTTATCGGGAGTGATGACACCTTTCTTGCAGGAAGATGAGTCCTTGGGTGGGTTTGAGGTCGATCCGGGGATACACATAGCCATGATGGATCGGTCGAAGAGGGGCTTGCGGGTCTTCCTCCAGCACTGGCGTAGTCTTTCGCGTTTTGGCCCAGCAGCAGGTTAGGATCGTAGCCGGGCGAGCTGCCGCTGCACTCTCCCGGTGGCAGGCTCGATCATGACGATGCTGCCTACTTTGTTTTTGAGCAACCTCCGCCAAGATCGGAGATTGATATCGATAGCGAGGGGTGAGGTTCTTGCTCGATATGGGCACTTCGTCGTGCCTTCCGTCCTCATCGGCCCCTTGATACGTCCGCGGGCATCGCGCAAAGCACCTCGATGCCCTTCTTTCCGCGGAGTCATTTCTCGTACAGACGCTCTCACCAGCACGCCCAGCATAGTCGCCCTGATTGTAGTAGGTATCGTCTTTGAGGTGTCGCGTCGGTTCACCTCGCCGATGCTGCCTGGCAGTAGGGCGGCATTGGGATAGGTGTATCTCGCGGATGGTGCGATTCTCGTGTAGAAGCCGGGAACTTGTAGAGCTTCTCTTGCAGGGCGCCGTACTCATAGGAGGAGAGCTGGTTCGTGAACACCTGGGCACGTAAGAGGAATAGCCGGGGTTGAGCTTTTGTTCCTTGATATCGGCGATGCGCTTGTCGAATACCTCTTGGTAATGCCCAGCGTGCGACAGAAATCAAGGTGTCGAAGGCCCTGTATCTCGCGCATGATGAGCATCACGTCGTAGGCCGGTTGGTTGTAGACAAAGCAGCTGGCCGTTGCGATCCGTAGATGACGCTGCGTGCGGGATAGAGCACCTTCCTGAGAAAGGCGTTATTGTCCGCCGAGGCCTTGTAAATTACTATCTACAAGCTGCAAAAGAGCAAGCCGCACGATGTGAACGAGCGGCACAAAGATGACGGAGCCGATGACGATGAATCGCCGGTTTTTCGTAAGCGTATTTCTTAAAAGTTCTCCACTTCGACGTTCCATATGGAAGGCTTCAATCACAAGAGGCAAAGCGTAGTCAGCACAGTGCTGGATGCGATGCGAAGAGTAGGTAGGAGGATCGAACAAGGAGAGGGACTCGATGGCGTGCTGAGGGCCGTAGATGTGAAGGAACGTCAGGCAGACGATATATTTCATGAAGCGCCCGTGCCCAACGTGACGCGAGGGCGAAGCGTCTTCGAGCATTCCCGGTCGGTGAAAGCGTGCATAAGCGGGTTGCGATGAGTAGCCGATCAGGGTGAACGCGGCGGCACTGTGGCGTCGAGCGTCCCGAGAAGATGTCGACCAGTAGCCCTGCAATGAAAGCCATCCACGACCTGCACGCGCGTGAATCCGGCGGGGATCTGGCAATGGCGTAGAGGTCAAGAAGGGCGTCATGAGGTTGAAGAGGTGGATGTGGTTAAACCGTCACCTGCAACAGTACACACACGACGATATACGCCATACGACTTTGACAGCCCCTCAATCAGCTCCTGTCTTGTATTCTCGCGGTGAGGGTACGCGCTTTTCTTCCACCCGCTTCACGCTCTTCGCGAAAATCGTTCTGCATCACCGGACGGACTTTGGCGGCCGAGAAATCGGTGGGCCAACTTGATCTTGAGTGAATAGAAATTCTGATCCTGTCTCTTCCTCAAATCCTCGCCACGGTGCCGATCATGACGTCTCGGGCGGAAAGGCTGTCGAAAATCCGGTAGTAATCCACCGTGTCGCCCTCCCTGAAAATGGCGTGGCGAGGTAGACTCGTCCAAATAAGCATATCGTGATCGCGCCCATCCCAAACCAGTGACCCGTGATAGTTCCCATTCAGCAGCTCACAACCAACGAGCAGCTCGATTCAAATACAGAGATGATAACTGAGAAAATGCCTCTATTCGCCACCGATACAATGCCGACTATGCTGTGGTGACGACACCCATATCGACTCTTCACCCCTGTCTTTTGCAAACTCTTGTCGATGGTGAGGTAATCTGACAGTGAAGAGAGTTGCTATTGACGATCCGTACAATGAAATGGTAAGGCATCGTCACGGTGTCGCCAAAACAGACTATCGTGTCTGTGCATGGGCTTTTCATGTACGCGATCTCTCGCCCAGTTTGATAACCTGAAGTTGTAGTTGCCTGCTCTGTTCAAACAGGGCCTTGTTCTCATCTCGGAGTCTGAGGTACGACCGCACCCTGCCCGAAAGAAGAGATCTAGACTACGGTATAGAAAGAACCAAAGATTAGGTTTTCCGTGGTAATCCTGATTGTAGACAGGAGTATGCACGAAAACGATCCTCAAGGAAACAGAATAAGAACCAATGCCTTTTCCCTATAAGGAATTCAAGCAGTTTCCTGCACAGATAGTGGAAGGACTGAGTGTACGCTATAAAAGCCCGCTACTGGGGCGAGGGTTTCATGACGCGCACACGGCCCCGGTACTTACTTAAATTAAGAACTTGAATTTGTCGATGTTCTTCAGCGAGATACCGGTCCCCTTTGAGCTACGCGCATGCAACGGGTCTTCAGCCACACGGAACGGGATATTGATCTTGTCCGTCAACCGCTTCTCTAAACCGCGAATCATGGCGCTACCACCAGCCAGATAGGATGCCGTTACGAACAATATCGGCATAAAGCTCGGGCGGGTCTGCTCGAGGGCGCTGAGAATGGCTGCTTCCATTTTCGAGATGGACTTATCGAGGCAGTGCGCAATCTCCTGATAAGAGATGGCACTTCCAGGCAGTGCTGTTATCTGATTCGACCGTGCACCACGTAATCCTCTGGCGGATCTGTCGAGCGAGGTCAAGACAGCACCCACGCTGATCTTAATCTTCAGCCGTGCTTTCGCCTACCTTCATATTGTGCTGACGACGTGTTATACCCATGATGTCGGCCGTCAGATCGTCGCCGGCTATACGGATAGACTCTATTGGAGACAATACCTCCGAGTGAGATTACAGCGATCTCCGTCGTGCCTCCACCTATATCCACAATCATGTTTCCTTCTGGCGCTCCACATCAACACCTATACCGATAGCCGCGCCATGGGTTCATAGATCATGTAGACGTCGCGCAAACGGCATGTTCTGCAGAGTCACGCACGGCACGTATCTCTACCCTCTGTGCTACCGGAGGAAAATGCAAAACCACAACGCGAAAGGGGGAGAGAACCAACGGTTCCGGAAAATGGATCATTTTGATCAATCCGCGAATCATCTGTTCGGCGGCGTAAAAGTCAGCTATGACACCGTCCTGGCGTCGGACGGTACGTATATTCCCCGCGTGTTTTACCGTGCATCTGGCGGGCTGGTCCTCGCCGACGGCTAACACCTCGTCCGGTACGTTTATTCATCGCGATCACAGACGGCGCATCAACAACGATTTTCCCATCGCTGACAATGATCGTAAGTGACGCGTCCCCAGATCGATAGCTAATTTTTGCGTGAAGGAGAATAATCCCCATATTATCGTTATGTCTTTAGTTCAATCGTTACTGTTTGAAGTGACGGGTACCCGTCTTTACCATACTTATATGATGCGCATTGCAATCACCCCACCGAGAGTTCGTCGTTGACGGATCCTCCCGGGCTGGATTATGGCCGTAACTCCCGCCTCAGCAGCTGCTTCGACAGTCGGAAAGGGGGAAGAACGCATCCGAGGCCATCACCGCGCCGCCGCTCGACGCCGAACGTACGGGCCTTTTCGATGGCCTCGTTTGAGTGCATCCACACGCGCGATGCCTGTTCCCACACCATTGGCGCAGAGCTGTTTGTTTTTCGCCAGTGTGATTGCATTGACCTGTATGTTTGTCACAATCTTGTTGGCAAAACAGCAAGTCGGCGGTTTCTCTCTCAGTGGGGAGAGCTGTTGTCATCGGCTTCGAGGTCGCCAGCGGTTTGTGTGCTTAGTCGCGATCCCGCAATGAGTACTCCATTGAGGAGGGAGCGGAAGGCGAGGCCTTGTCCTGCCCCAACTGCCCTTGCGGCGCAGGATAATGCGGTTTTCTTTTGCTCAAAATACGGATCGCGTCCTCGTATAATCCGGTGCGATGATCACCGGAAAATATCTGATCGATCTCGTTGGCTGCGTCGGCATCGATCGCTCGGTCGCTCATCACCACGCCGCCGAAGGCTGAGACGGGATCGCCAGCCAAGGCCGCTTTCCACGCTTCGACCATCGTCGGACGGAAGCCACTCCGCACGCATTGTTGCGCTTGAGGATGGCAAAGGTCGGCCTGTCAAACCCGTCGATAGTGCGACCGCAGCATCAATATCCGGCAGCTGCTGTAGGATATTTGTTTGCCATGCAGGCGATCGAAGAGTGCATCGGAAATGAGCCAAAAAGATGCCCTGTTGATGGGGATTCTTCCGTAACGCATGGGCATGGCGTCGTCGAATGCAGCGCGAAATGCGGTGTGTTCGTCGGCGTCGAAATAGCGAAAGATGGCTGCGTCGTAGCCGGATGAAACGGCGAAAGCGGCACGTGCGCGAATCGGCGACGATCGTCGAGCGTAGTCTGTGCACCGCCCTGCTTGAGTAGTTCCAACAGGGGGCGTATTGCGCTCGTGAAGCAACGATCGTTACGTCGCGCGATAGTTTTTGCCGCGGCACGAATAGAGGGATATGCCACCGATGTCGATCTTTTCGATCACATCGGCCCCGCCTGCACCTGAGGCTACGGTCTCTTCGTGCGGATAGAGGTCGACGATCACCAAGTCGATCGTCGGTACATCATATTCCGACAGCTGCCGGAGGTCTGTGTCGTATTCACGGCGGCCAGGATGCCGCCAAATATTTTGGGATGTAACGTTTTCACTCGCCCTCCTAAGATGGAGGGATAACCGGTCAGGTCTTCGGCCGTTTCTGCACGGTATGCCTAACGATCTCGATGAAGGTCTGTGTGCCTCCTGTCGAGACGAGCTGCACGCCTTCGTTGTGGAGCGTCTTTATTATGTCTTCTAATAGTCCGTCTTTGTGATAAACTGAGATTAGGGCTCGGCTTATCCGCTTCTTTTCATCCGTCATCATGCGTTTGAATTCATTGTCCACTTTCTATTTTCTCGAAAAAGTCGCACAAAAGTATGGTTTAATTCCATTCTGAAAAGTGCTATAAGAGAGAATGTTCGTGACCCCGGATATATATATGTTATTGTCCCATAAGGATAAAGCGACTATGGACTTCCTTCTCGCACTCTCGAGAGGCGGCCGTCGCTCGATGGTAAGCCCAACCGTCAGCAGTTGGGGGCTCGGTCGTTTAACGCGAGTCCGACGAAAGAATGAGGGTCCTCTCCTGGAAAACGTCTTTGATAGCGCGCTATAACGGTCAGTAGCTTTTTGAGAAAACGCTTGCAACACTGCTGCAAGTCTCACGAAAACTTTTCTGGCGTTTGCAACACTGTTGCAAATCGCAAAACCACTTTTTAGCCCTTGCACCGATGGTAGTCAAGCCGCAAAAGTACTTTTTTAGTCGTTGCACCGGTGGTGCAAGCATTTCCAAAACGTTTTGTCCTCGTCGTGACTTTCCGCAGAGGTTTCTGTTGGCTATCGAACTCGCGTTACGAAGGTCAGCGCGAGGTTTCGATACGCAGGCCGATGGCCTCGATACCGTTCAGCTGTTCGTCGCGCATACCCTTGACGGATCCCTAAGGTGTACTGCCCCTTGTGAGGGAAGCGGTAACGCGAGCGGAGGGGACGCTGAGGTGATGGATGGCGATTCCGGCGCCGTGCCGTTAACTCATAGTCGTCGGCCAGCATACACTGATGGTGTGCGTGCGTCATGGGGCTGACGGGGGCTCTTCGCCGCATAGGGAGCCAGAGGTTTTGGTAGGGATAGAGGTCGTCGTTACGGATCCGAGGGCGAGGTCGTAGGGCACGGTGTTGTCGTCGATGTCGTACGTGAAGTAGTAGATGTGGATCCTTCGTCCAGGGCTTCTCGACGGACTGATAGTGGTCGTAGAGGGGCCGTGTCGGTGCAGGCAGCAAGGAGCAGGCACCAGGGCTGTGGAAGGAGGGCGCGAAACCACGCTGCGCAATCGGTTACTGCGGCGACGGACCATCGGTGGAGTCGGTTGGGGGTTGTTGCCTTTTCGCTCACGGCGTGGGGACTTGGGGCGGACGCCTTAGTGGCGGCTTGTGGAGCGCCGTCTGCTGACGGTTTTGGGGAGCGTTTAGCTGTCCTTCCGCTGCGGGCCTTTGGGCGTCCGTCGCTGGAGCCGCGGAGCGTTTCTTCCTCTTCTTACGGGCGCTATCGAAGCGGCTTACGTTGTCATCCAGAATGTCGTGCGAGTCCGACTCTTCGTCTGCGTCTCTTTTCTGACCGGGCAGCAGGGTGTCGGGCTTAATGCCTTTTTGATTCATGTTAATGACGTCGAGCGCTTGTCTGGCGGTGAGGGTCACGAGGTCTTTGGCGATCGTCTTGTCCGTCGAGTAGGTGATTTCGCGCTTGAAGAGGTCCGTTTTGAAGCAATAGTAGGCGCTGTCCTTGTCTCCAGCACGATCTGCTGCGAGGCACGCCCTTGCGGGCGTCGACGTACATGTCGGCCTCTGCAATTGATGCAGCATTTGAGTTTCCCACACCGCCCGGCCAACTTCTGGGGGTTCATCGAAATATCCTGTAGGCGTGCGGCCTCGGTGGAGACGGAGGTGAAGTGCGACATCCACGACGCGCAGCAGAGTTCGCGTCCGCAGGGCTGATACCGCCGATGCGTCCAGCTTCGTCGGACTCCGATCTGCTTCATTTCAATGCGCACATGAAAGTTATCGGCCAAGACACGAATCAGCTGGCGGAAATCGACACGTCCCTCTGCGATGTAGTAGAAGATGGCCTTGTTGCCGTCGCCCTGAAACTCCACATCGCCGATCTTCATATCCAGCCCCAGTTCAGCGGCGATCTGTCGGAGCGGATCATGGTCCATGTTCTCGCGCCTTAGCTTCTTCCCAGCGCTCTAAATCGTAGGCGGGCGATGCGATAGATCTTTTGTTGATTGTGCTGTGCCGGGTACTGTGTTTCCATAATTGAAAGAGGACAAGTCGGCCGGTCAATGTAACCATGCCAATGTCGTGCCCTCGGATCATTCTCGACGGCCACTATGTCGCCTTTTTCGAGTGGGATATGGTCCTCGTTTAGGAAGTATTCCTTGCGCGTATTCTGAATTGCACCTCCACATAGGCCGTAGCATGCTCCTCCTCGGGGATGTCGTACAGCCAGTCGTGACGGAGAGTTTGCTTCCTGACGTTTCACAGCATCCTTTACATCTCCAGACAGCCTCTTTCTGTGTTCTGTACGAAATTCATTCTTCGGAAAGGGGGCGGGGAGATTAGGGAACTCAGCGCATGCTGCTTGAATATTTTCCGAATGGCCTCCAAGGCATAGTCTAACTGCGCGCGGGTGTGGGTGGCCAGCTGAGGGAGAAGCGAATCAGGGGTGTCTTGCGACGCTACGGCTGGCGATACGACGGGGTTAACGAAGCGCTGGCTTCGAAGAGCTCCTTAACGATGAGGGAAAGGTGAGGTCGTTGTCGCGGATGAAAAGGGGATGATCGGTGTGAGGTGTGTCCGATCCGCAGCCCATTTGACGGAATCCGTCGAGGGCGTAATGCGTCAACTCCCAGAGGCGCTCCACGTGTTCGCTCGGTAGGCATGATGTCGAGGGCGGCGTTTGCGGCAGCGACGGAGGCGGGGGTACAGCTGGCGCTGAATATATAGGTACGCGCATGATGGCGCAGGTAGTTGATCGCTCGCGATCGGAAGCGATGAATCCGCCGAGGGAGGCGAGCGATTTGCTGAAGGTACCCATGATCAGATCCACGTCGGACGCCACGCCGAAATGGTCGCATGTGCCGCGTCCACACTGGCCCAAAACGCCGATGCCGTGTGCCCCATCGACCATCACATTGGCGTTGTAGCTGTTTGGCCAGATCGGATGATCCTCGGGCAGGTTGGCGATGTCGCCTCCATGCTGAAGCACGACGCTGTCCATAACGATGAGCTTCCACCTTTGTCCGCCTGCATTTCTGGAGCTGGCGTTCTGAGGGAGGCCATGATCACTATGCTTGTATTTCAGTTTGCGGGAATAGGATAGCGGATGCCTTCGATGATGGAGGCATGGTTAAGCTCGTCCCAGATGATGTAATCCTCGCGGCCTGTGATGCAGGAGATCACCCTTCGTTCACCTGACCTGTGGAGAAGGAGATGGCGTCTTCTTTACCGGACGAAGGCGGCCAGGCGTTTCTCTAAGGGCCACATGAATATCCAGCGTACCGTTCAGAAAGCGTGAACCGGCGCATCCCGTGCCGTATTTACGTATGGCTTCGATGGCGGCTTCTTTCACTTTCGGGTGGTTGGTGAGGCCTGGCGTAGGCGTTCGGAGCCGAAACATCAGCACCTTTTCCGTCGATGACGACTTCCGTATCCTGATCGCTTTGATCTCGCGGAAGTAGGGGGTAAATGCCGCGGCCTTAGCTCGCTGTGGGGCGTCGTATTTCGCCAGCTTCTCTCAATAAGTTCATGTTTAGGAGGTTTTAACCTTGTCTTTTTGTGAAAAATGTCGGCGGCAAAAGTAGAAAAAAATGGCCGCGGCCTTTGGTGACTTGCCGCATGTCTACAGCGTAACCATATCAAAACATCACCACTACGCCCCAACCGTCTGCTCATCTACGGAGATCAAAACCACACGTGGTTCTCCTTTCCGTAGGGTACGGAGATCAAAACCACGTGGTTCTCCTTTCCGTAGGGTACGGAGATTAAAACCACACGTAGTTCTCCTTTCCGTAGGGGTACGGAGATTAAAACCACACGTGGTTCTCCTTCCCGTAGGGGTACGGAGATCAAAACCACATGTGGTTCTCCTTTCCGTAGGGGTACGGAGATCAAAACCACGCGTGGTTCTCCTTCCGTAGGGGTACGGAGATTAAAACCACACGTGGTTCTCCTTCCGTAGGGGTACGGAGAGCGAAGTGCCCCAAGTTTGCAGCTATTCGGGTGCGGTTGCCCTGTCAGCTTACGCCTCTCGAAGATTGATTGAGTGTTTCAGAACTATTTTTGCCCCTGTCGGGAGGCCAACACATCCCTCCCGACGCCTCTTTATGTATAACACAACAACGTAATCAAGACAGTGTATGAAAAAGACAATGAATGCCAGGCTGGCGATCTGCGGCCTATGCCTCTTGGGGTTCCTTACCGCATGCGATGAGGAATGGATTAAACCGACACCCAAACCAGATCCTGAGAACAAAGTCACCGTTGAAGTCAATCGATTTATCTACGATGGCCTGAATGAATTTTTATGTGTGGAGCTCCACCCATAAATTGGACGTCGATAGACTACACGAAGGAGAAAAGCTCAAAATGAGTTTTTCAAACGTTTGATCTATAAAGACGATCGCTGGACAAGCCTCACCGACAATGCCAAGGCTTGGAACCAAGGCTTCGCCGGCATATCGACCACCTACGGTTTCGACCTCCGCTTTAGCTCACATCGGACAGACGGAAGAGCTCGTGGCCATCGTTCGTTATGTCTATCCTGGCTCACCGGCCGACCGTGCGGGCATCCGACGGGGCGACCTCTTGCTCCAAGCTAAACGGCGGACCCTATCACGGTGAAGAACTATGCCGACTTCTACGACAAACCCACCATCGTAGTCAACAAGGGTATTCTCAAGGACAAAACCCTCACGGCCGAACCGGTCGGCCTAGCGATGACGGCCGTGGAGATGTACCAAGATCCCATTCTCAAGGACACCGTGATTAATAAAGACGGACATCGCGTAGGCTATCTCTGCTATTCAGACTACGCGGAAAAGTCACAAAAGGCGCTGCTGAAGGTCTTCACGCACTTTAAGACAGCCGGCGTAACAGACGTGGTAGCTCGATCTGCGCTACAACGGCGGCGGCTACGTCAGCACGGCCAATCTACTTTGCAGCATCCTCGCGCTCTGAAGCGGTTGTAAAGAAGAAGGAAGCCTATCTGCTCAAGACTTGGAATGAAACATGGCAGAAGCGTTTGGATAACCCAGATGACAGGGGCGAGATCTATGAATACTTCGCCGATACTCTGGGCGTCAACATGAACCTCAACCGTATCTATATCCTTACGGGCAGGGCACAGCCTCGGCTTCGAGCTGACCCTTACGGGGCTCACGCCTTACATGGATGTGGTGCAGATCGGCGACACGACGCATGGCAAATTCTGCGGTGGCATCGTCCTACAACCAGACTATTTGGCTCGTATTAAGAATTGGTACTACCATAATAACAAGCCGGTAGTTTCATCAAGGGATCCAGAACTGGGGCATGTACGTGATGATCTACAAGTTCTCCAACAAGCGTAAAGACGAGTTTCCGCGCGGCTTCGCACCGAAGATGTCGTGAAGGAATACCTGCTGGAGCTCTATCCCTTCGGCGACGAGCGTGACCCGCTGCTGGGCAAGGCGCTGGAGCTGATCACGGGCAAGCGTGGCTAAACGCGCGCTCACGCCGCATACAGCCTGCGCTCCGTGAGCTGCCCATCGATAACCCGAACCGCCCGCTGAACGGTAAGGCTATCGAGCACGCCGCAGGCCGGTCAACGGCTCTTCATGAGCAATAAATAATCCAGTATAGTCATTGCCGCCATCGCCTCGACGAGCGGCACGGCACGGGAAGGACGCACGGATCGTGGCGTCCTTTCGCGTTTATAATGGTCTCGCGTCCGTCACGATCGACCGTCTGTTGCTCGCGCAGCGGTAGCCACAGCCTTGAAGGCTACGCGGAAATAGATGTCTTCGCCATTGGAGATGCCGCCCTGCATGCCGCCCGAATAGTTCGTGCGGGTGGTGATGCGGCCGTGGTCGTTGCAGAAGGTGTCGTTGTGTTTCCGGAACCGAGGTAGAGGGGGCGTCGAAGCCGTCGCCGTAGTCGAAGCCCTTCACGGCGTTGATGCCGAGCATGGCGGCGCCGAGTGCGGCGTGCAACTTGCCAAAGACGGGCTCGCCGAGTCCAACGGGCACGCCCGTGATGACGCCCGTGATGACGCCGCCCACCGTGTCGCCCTGCTCCTTGACGCGACGGATCAGTGCCTCCATCTCGGCCGCCTTGCGTGCGTCGGGGCACCGCACAGCGTTCGTCTCGGTGAGCGTGAGATCGTAGTCGCGATACGTGCCGTCGAGGCGGATACGCCCCACCTGCGAGGTATAGCGCGGACGGTGATGCCCTCGGGTTGCAGGGCGAGTTTGGCCATGGCACCGCCGACGCATTGCGCAATGGTGGTACGTGCCGAGCTGCGTCCACCGCCGCGCGGATCGCGGATGCCGTACTTCATCTGGTAGGTATAGTCAGCGTGCGACGGGCGATAGAGGTTGCGCATGGCGTCGTAGTCTTTCGAATGCTGATCGCGGTTGCGGACGAGGAAGGCGATGGCGTGCTCGTCGTCCGGCCCTCGTAGAGCCCGAGAGGAACTCGACCGTGTCGGGTTCGTTGCGTGAGGTAGTCAGCGCGGACTGTCCCGGCCGACGGCGGTTGAGTTCGCTTTGAATGAAGGCCGTGTCCGCCTCAATGCCGGCGGGGCAGCCGTCGATGATGCCGCCGATGGCCGTGCCATGCGATTCGCCGAAGGTGGTCAGGCGGTAGTTGTTTCCGAACGTATTCATATCGTATCGTGGGGAGTAGGGTGAAGTAGTTATTAGGAAGGATAAAAGAAGCCCTTCATCCGAGACCCACCGAGGGTTAGGAATGAAGAGCTACTTCAAAAGGGGGAAATTAGAAGATTATAGATCAATGGCAGCAGCCGTCGCAACCGCCACAACCGTCGTGGTCATGTCCGCCGCAGCCACCGTGCATCATCTGCTCCATCTCGGCCAGTTCCTCAGCCGTCGGCTCGTGTACGTCGGCCACTTGTCCGGCGAAGTGCAGCGTCTCGCCCGCCAACGGGTGATTGAAGTCCATCACTCACTGACGTCGTCCTTCACCTCCAGCACGGAGCCGTTCATGTGCTGCCCCTCAGCGCTCATCATGGGCAGCGTGGCGCCTTCCTTCACGCGCTCGCTATCGAACACACCGTCCACCATGAAGACACTCTTCGGCAGATCGACCACATTCTCCTCTATACGCTGGCCGTATGCCTGCTCAGGAGTAAGGGAAAACTCGAAGCGGTCGCCCGCCCGCTCGAGGCCGCTCAGATTCTTTTCGAAGGCCTCCAGCATGGCGCCAATGCCATAGATAAACTTCAGGGGTTGTTCTGGGTGGCCGACTCCATCAGTGTGCGGTCGTCCGCATCGCCCAGCGCAGGTCATAGGTGACCGTCACGAATTTGTTCTTTGATACCTCTGTACATTCTTGATTTTTAGATAGGGGCGCAAAAGTAGCCGATTATGCATAAGCTCGCCGGGGCGCTGAGGAGGCACGCACCACAAATAGAACGCCCTCATCAGCTCCGCATACGCCGCCGTCCGACGGTGATCTGGCATCTCCAGCGTCAGCACATCCGGCACGCAGGGCGACGGCCGACGCGCCAGTTCGGCCAGCCATCGCTTGGGCGACGCACCCTCTACGGGCACGACGTGCGTCTCGCGGACGAGTGCAACGCCTCGCCTCGGCCAGCCTCAGCACGCCCTCACGCTGCGCATAAGGCAACACAAGCGCCACCCGACCGTCGTCCGTAAGCAGCGCCGCGGCCACGCTGAGCAGCTCGCCCATCGGCAGCGTGTCGCTATGCCGCGCCATGCGTCGCCCAGCGTCGGGGCACTTCAGCGATTCGTCGAAATAGGGCGGATTGGAGACGATCCGATCGTAAGCCGGGGAGCCGTAGCGGCGTACGTGCGGAAGTCGGTGCGGAAGTCGGTGCGGAGGACGCGAATACGTGCCGCAAAGGGTGATGCAGAGACATTCTCCGCGGCTTGTAGGCAGGCGTCGCGGTCGATGTCGAGCGCATCGATGCGGGCGTCCGTGTTGCGTTGGGCGAGCATCAGGGCGACAAGCCCTGCTGCCCGTGCCGACATCGGCTATGCGACGCGCACCGGACACGTCGGCCCACGCCTCGAGGAGGCAGCCGTCCGTGCCGACCTTCATCGCGCAACGGTCGTGGCGAACGGTGAATTGTTTGAATCGAAAATAGGGATTGGACATGGTGTGGGGGTCAAAAAATCCCTCCCGGCGCTCACGCGAGGGGAGGGATTACTTAATATGATAACTTCATTGATTGGCTCTGAGAGCCTCACAACTCAAGATATAGATATACTTTGGGCGGCAGGCCTTATTTCAGGCTGCCGACCATATCTTTCTGGCCGCACCCACTCGTCGAACTGCTCCGGGGTGACGTAGCCCAGCGGACGGCCTCCTCGCGCAGCGTCGTACCGTTGCGGTGCGCCGTGTTGGCGATCTCTGCCGCCTTGTAGTAACCGATCTTCGTGTTAAGCGCCGTGACAAGCATAAGGCTGTTGTTCACCAGCTCCTGATCCGCGGATAATTCGGCTGGATGCCGCTCACGCAGTGCTCCTCGAAGCTCACGCAGGCGTCGCCAATCAGGCGGGCCGACTGCAGGAAGTTGGCGCAGATAACGGGCTTGAACACGTTCAGCTCGTAGTGTCCCTGCGTACCGCCGACCGAGATAGCCACGTCGTTACCCATCACCTGGGCAGCCACCATCGTCACCGCCTCGCACTGCGTCGGGTTTACCTTGCCCGGCATGATCGAGCTACCCGGTTCGTTGGCCGGGATGATGATCTCGCCGATGCCGCTACGCGGGCCGGAGGCCATCATACGGACGTCGTTGGCGATCTTGTTGAGCGACACGGCCAGCTGCTTCAGTGCGCCGTGAGCCTCCACCATGGCGTCGTGCGCTGCCAGGGCCTCAAACTTATTCTCAGCCGTCACGAAGGGTAGTCCCGTGAACTCGGCGATGTAACGCGCCACGACCACGTCGTAGCCCTTCGGCGTGTTGATGCCCGTGCCCACAGCCGTGCCACCGAGCGCCAGCTCGCTGAGGTGCGACAGGGTGTTGCGGAGTGCGCGAGGCCGTGATCGAGCTGTGCAGCATAGCCCGAGAACTCCCTGTCCGAGCGTCAGCGGCGTAGCGTCCATCAGGTGCGGTACGGCCGATCTTGACCACGTCCCTGAACTCCTCAGACTTCTTCTTCAGCGCGTCGCGCAGGCGCTCTACGCCGGGGATCGTCGTCTCCACCACCATCTTGTACGCCGCGATGTGCATGCCCGTGGGATAGGTGTCGTTCGACGATTGCGACTTGTTCACGTCGTCGTTCGGCTGCAGCGTCTTCTCGCCCTCGCCGATATTCTTGCCCGCCAGCTGATGGGCGCGGTTGGCGATCACTCGTTCACGTTCATGTTCGACTGCGTGCCCGAGCCCGTCTGCCAGATCACGAGCGGGAACTGGTCATTGAGTTTCCCTCCAGGATCTCGTCGCACACCCGTGCGATCAGGTCACGCTTCTACCGGCAGCACGCCCAACTCGTGGTTGGCGTAAGCAGCGGCCTTTTTCAGGTACGCAAAGCCGTAGATCACCTCCAGCGGCATGGAGGCAGACGGGCCCGATCTTTGAAATTGTTACGCGAGCGCTCCGTTTGCGCTCCCCAGATCTTGTCGGCGGGGACTTTCACCTCGCCCATCGTGTCTTTTTCGATTCTGAAATCTGCCATTGTTCTATATTTTTGGGTGATGATTCAATTTCTGGTGACAACCGCGGGCAAAAATAGACGTTCTTGGCAATTACCGTGGGGCGATGCCAAAAACATACGTCGCGGCCTCAGAAACGCCTCGCGAAGACCCCGCAGCGTCCGTTTAGCCCCTTGCTTAGCTCCGTTCACAGCCCGCCGACTCCCGTTTGCGGCCTGCTCGCCTCTGTGCACTGCTCGCGGAGATCCGTTTCCCTCCTTTCTTCTCGGATAAGGCCTTATCGGCCCCTTTTTACTTGTCTCGAAACTTCCCGAAACGTATCCCTCATCTATTACAAGTATTCGGAACTTCCCGAAGCTATATTCTATCTGGTTACAAATGCTCGGAATTATCCGAAGAATAGAAAACTGATGTATCATCTCTTCGGAGAACTCCGATCAGATAGAAATATAGATAGCTACCTTTCGGGAGAGTCCGAGAAGTTATAAGCAAGATATGCAGCCTTTCGGGAATATCCGATTGATATAAAAAAATCCATTCCTATGCTCGGGGATTTCCGAAGAGTTGGAAACATATAGCTTAGACTGTTCGGGTATTCCCGAGAATTAGGTACATACTATGAATATGCTTCGGAATAATCCGAAATCTTTCTATATTATATAGAGGATATAATTCGGGGAATTCCGAACGATAGAAATAAAAAGGAATACGTTTTCGGAGATTCCGATGTGTAGAAACGTGAAACGATATACCTTTGGCGGCACCTTTCAAGGATAAAACGGATGTCCGCAAGGCCTTCACGGGCCCGATTATGGGGCGCGAAGAGTGCTGCGTGACGGTTCTGCATGCCCGAAATGGCATGAAACGGAAGTCCGCGAGGGGTTCGCAAAAGTGATTCGGACATAAAAAACGACAGGAGACATGAAAAAGATCGGAAACATAGACCTGACACGGGCCACGAAGGCGGCGCACGTGGAGTTCATTCACCGGTCTGCATCGCGGTGGACGAGAGTCCGAGGTGACGGCTAACGCGGTGGCCAAGAAAGCCGCGGAGCGACTCAAGGCGGCCTACGACGAGGAACGGGAGAACCTGATCCTCTCGAACAAAAAGCCCTGCTGACAGACGACATCCACGCGGCCGACACCGAGCGCGACGGCCTTTTCACCGGCTTCAAGGGCACCGTGATGGCGCAGCAGCGCATGCCGGAGGCGGCCAAGGCGGAGGCGGCGCGCGAGCCGACGCAGCGGATCAGGATCACCGGCTGCAGCGCGGCATGCAGCTAGACGGGGAGACGGCGATGATCGGGAAGCTGGTGGAGGACTGCGAGGGGCCTACGCGTCGCATGTGGAGCGGCTCGGCGTCAGGCCGTACGTGGTGGCGATGAAGGCGGCCAACGAGCGCGTGCACCGGCTGATCAACGAGCGGATGCAGAACCAACGGCTTCGGAAAGAGGCAGAGGTGGACATGGCGCGGCGACAGTCGGACGCGGCCTATCGGTGGCTCGTGGAGGTGGTGAACGCGATGCAGGTTTTGCTGGGCGACGAGGCCGGCGTGGGCCACTTCATCGACTTCATGAACGCGCTGATCAAGCGTTATCGGCGGTAGTGTTCGCCAAACGGAAGCGAAATAAGGACGCCGCTGCGGAGGGCTAACCAAGACGCTATTCGGGGAGGTTGTCAGGGAACGAGCTAAAAGGCCCCGCCCTGAATTGAATCAGAGGGGCCTTTACCGTGAAGAACGCCATGAAATACAAAAAAACGAGCGGCAAACGGGGCTCGAACCCGCGACCCTCAGCTTGGGAAGCTGATGCTCTACCAACTGAGCTACTGCCGCGTCTTGCTCGGGTGTTGCGGGGGCAAAAATAGACCTTCCTTTGGCTTTTTACCTAAGTTTGCCCGACATTTTTGGCAGAGACCGAAATAAGCGGCATTTCATGAGGGAATTTCAGAAGATCAGCACCCGGAAAAAGGGGATGACGAGGCGGCTTTCCGCGAGGAAAAAGCCGAATGTGTTTCAGCGGTTGGCCGCGATATTTGGCCATGCCGCTTTTTGGCTGGCCGTCTGTCTAGCCCTGTTTTTCTGGCTGGAACGTGAGGGCCGATTCTACTTTTTCTTCATCGAGCAGCGGAAACTGTTCCTCAGCGAGGCATCGTTCATCGGGTCGTATTTCACGCGGCCAGGGGCGGGGCGCAATTGGTGGCGGACTATGCGACGCAGTTCTTCGTCAAGCCGTACCTCGGGGCGGCCACCGGAAGTGTGGTGCTGACGGCCGTGGCCATGCTGTCGGTGAGCATCATGAGACGGATCGCACCGTGGGCGAATCTGCGGCTGCTGGGGCTACTACCGACGGCGGCGCAGCTGCTGATGACGTTCGATATGAACTATTCGTACGCCGGGACGGTGGCCTATGCGCTGACGCTCGTGGCGATGTATGGCTATTTCTTCATCCCGTCGATGGTGGGGCAGGTAGTCTATGCCACGGTGGCCACGGGGCTGCTATTTTGGCTCGGCGGATCGGTGGCGTTCCTCTTTGCGACGTGCATCTTTTTGTGGGAACTGGCGACGCGCTTTTGGCGGGCTTACGGCTTCCTGTTGCCGCTGGCGGTGGCCGTGGAGCGGCCGTTTGGGGCATGTATGATGCATGGGCGGGGGAGTATCGCTTCCTGTTAGGTCCGGACGGATACTATGCGCCGACTGTGGCGCCTGATCCGGTGCTTTACGGCGTATGGGCCTGCCTGCCGGTGATGCTGGCCGTGGCTTATTGCCTGCGTGGGCAGGGACGCGAGAAGAAGGAGGTGGGGCGACGGATTGCAGAGATAACGGTGCAGCTCGTGTTAGTGGGCGGACTGCTCTGGATCGGGCGCGACAGACTGACGGATCACGACACGTCGGGCCACAGCAAAGAGCTGGACTGCTACCTGCGGCAGGGACGATGGGACGACGTGATCGATCGCTATACCTTTATATATAGGCAGAACCCGACGCCGACCGAAGCGTGCATGCTGAGCATCGCGCTGGCCGAACGGGGACAATTGGCCGACAGCCTGTTTGCCCTGCGCTCCGCGCGGCGTGGAGGCCATCCTGCCGACATGGGACGGAAGCGATCCCCAGTGGCGGCACTGCTGAGCGACCCTCTATTTCTCGATGGGCGATATCGATATGGCGCAACGCATGGCGATAGAAGCCAATACGGGCATGGACGACCGCAGCCCGCGCATGATCAAACGTCTGGCCGAGACGAGTCTGATCCGCGGCGCCTATCCGCTGGCCGAGAAGTACCTCTCGGTGCTGGAGCATACGCGTTACACTATGGGCAGTGGGCGCACGATGCGCGGCGGTTTCTCATAACGATTCGGCCGTGGTGGTGGGACTCCCTGCTGGGCCGCAAGCGTCGCTGCCTGACGGGCGCATCGGGCGATCTACCGCGCACTCTGCACGCCATCGCCGAACAAAACCCGACACACCGCGCCTCGATCGAGTATGCGGGCGTGCTCCTCTTATTGCAAAAGACCTCGGGCGCTTCCGCACGTTGGCCGACAGTTGCGTGGGGCGGATGGTGCTCCCTCGCCTGCCCAAATCTTTGCGGAGGCCACGCTGCTCTACACCTTCGTCGGCGACACAACGGCGCAGAAACGCTATCGATTGCCAGCCGACATGACGCGGCGCTACGCCGACTTCCGCCGACGCGCTGATGCGGCGCGAGGCAACCGCCAGTCGGCCGAGGCGCTGCGCGATGCCTTCGGCGACAGCTACTGGTATTACTCACCTTCACGTCCGGTGCGACGAAATGACCCGTAATGAAAAACGACTCTCCCCACTCTTCGACACCTCTTCACACTCCTGCTCATCCTCCCTGCTGACGGCCGCCTGCCGACACGAAGCACCGATGACGAACCGGCTGGTGGACCATCGGCCACCCATCTTCCCTGACTATACGGAGGTGACGATCCCGCCCAACATTGCGCCGCTGCGCTTCCTGCTGTCCGACACGTGCGACGTGGACAAGGCCGCGGCCACGTTCGAGTGTGGCGCCGAACGCGTCACGGTCTGGGCCTCGACGGACGGTCCATCGCCATCGCGCCGCGCGCATGGAAGCGCCTGATGAAGGACGCCGCAGGCAAGGTGATCAGCGTGAAAGTGACGGCTCGTATTGCCGGCGAATGGGTCGGCTATGCGCCCTTCAACCTCTACGTGGCCACGGACTCGATCGACCCGTACATCGTCTACGGCCGCACGGATCCGAGTCGCAACGTGATGGGCCATACGGGCTTTACAGCCGCTGCTTGGAGGACTTTCGCGAGCGTGCTGTGCTCACGAGCGACATGACCCGCGGCGACGGCATCGGCCCGGCCACCTTCAGCGGTGGCGACGCCCAGCGCTCTTTTCTGCCCCTAAGCGGTGCCCTATCCTGCGCCCTGCTGACTGACAGCGACAAGATCGAGAAACTGAACACGCACACCATCCCCGGGCTACCCATGCCGACCCATGTCGCCTGGCACTCTTCAGGGGCGTTACATGGCCTTCGCCGTCAACCGCAACGCGCGGCAGGATGCCCGCGAGACGGCCTCACGCATCGTCATCTACGACGTCGTCAAGCATGAGTCTTCACCTCCCCGCAACTCTTCTCCGACTCCAGCTCGGTCACCTACCCCGCCTTCGCCCGACGGCGAGACGCTCTCACTTCTGCGCCACCTCACTCATGGCCCACACCCGTGCCGACAGCGCCAAGTATCACCTCTGCGCCCTGGCTTTCAACATCCACGGTGGACGCCGCTTCGGTCGTAAGGCAGATACCCTCTACCACTCCCGACCCGCGCCGCCCCCACCCCCGCGGAAGAAGTCGGACAAGACGCCCCGACGTCCCGAGGTACGCCCCGACGGCAGCGCGGCCCGTCCCCTGCCCTCGCCCGACGGACGCTATCTGCTCTTCACCGTGGCCGACGTAGGCTCCAATCCCGCCGATCGCCCCACGTCAGACGTGGCCCTCTTCGACATAAAGCACCGGAACTTCCTGCCCGTCGATACGCTCTGTGCCGATAACGACTCGGAGATCGCCTACTCCTGGAGCAACAACGGGCGCTGGATCGTCTACACCACGCGCAGCATCGACGGCCTCTACGAATACCCCGTCATCGCCCATCTCTCGGCCGACGGGCGCCCCTCGAAGCCCTTCCTGCTGCCGCTCAAGGAGGCCAATGGCTACCGGCGCACGATGCGATCGTTCACCCATCCCACGTTCCTCACCGCCCCCGTGCCCTACCGCAACTACACGCTCAGTCGCAAGGTCCGCACCCTCGAAGGCGTGGATATCCAGCCGCTCAAGGCGGGAAATGAATTCCTCCTTCGGGAGGGGCCATTTCCGCATCGAGGAAATGGGCCAAACCTTCGGGAGAGGTCATTTCCGCATCGAGGAAATGGGTCAAACCTTCGGGAGAGGCCATTTCCGCATCGAGGAAATGGGTCAAACCCTCGGGAGAGGTCATTTCCGCATCGAAGAAATGGGTCAAACCTTCGGGAGAGGCCATTTCCGCATCGAGGAATTGGGCCAAACCTTTCGGGAGAGGCCATTTCCCGAGTCAGGAAATGGGCCCAACCTTCGGGAGAGGCCATTTCCCGAGTCAGGAAATGGGCCCAACCTTCGGGAGAGGTCATTTCCCGAGTAAGGAAATGGGTCTAACCTTTCGGGAGAGGCCATTTCCGCATCGAGGAAATGGGTCAAACCTCGGGAGAGGCCATTTCCGCATCGAGGAAATGGGTCAAACCTTCGGGAGAGGCCATTTCCGAGGCTCGGACGACCTAAACAATCCACGTAATCAGCAATTCATCCCCCAAAAACAAGATGACACAAGAAAGGATCACACCAAACCAGCACGACGCCTGGCCGGAAATTGAGGCGCTGCTACATCGATTCGTAGACATGGGCATCGCTCAAGCGGTGGATTATGAGAAGTACTACCTCTACTCCCTGATCGCCCATTCGACGGCCATTGAGGGGTCGACGCTGACGGAGCTGGAGGCGCAAATACTCTTCGACGAGGGCGTGACGACTGGTGGTAAGCCACCATAGATCATTTGATGAATGACGACCTACGCATGGCCTCATGAGCAGGCACAGACGGAGGCGGTGCGCCGAACAGCTATCACGCCGACGTCTCTTGCGGATGCTGAATGGGATACTGATGCGGCGCACCGGGAGTGTGCACCACGTCGCTGCGGGCACGTTCTGACTCGTCGCGGTGACTACCGCCTGTGGGGTCACGGCGGGTGTCGACGGACGGTCGTATATGAACTATCAAAAAGGTGCCGATACGGATAGAGGCGCTCTGCGAACGACTTCAGGAACAAATGAAAATGACCGGCGTCAACACCCTCCGCGCGCAGTATGAGTTGAGTTTCACGGCCATTTGGAACTGGCCACTATCCACCCGTGGGTAGACGGCAACGGTCGTACGGCACGCCTGCTGATGCACTACATCCAGTTCTACTACGGCCTTTTCCCCGTGAAGATCCTTCGTAAAGATCGTGGCGCATACATCGCATCCTTGCGGCAATCGCAAGAGGAGGAAAATGTGGACTGCACGCCCTTCTTCACCTTTATGACCGACCGGCTGCGGGCGTCGCTCAAGAGTGAAATAGAGCAAGCGGAGCATGGGTAAAGAGCCGAGAATAGGGGAGGCGTTTGCACGGTGCTGCATGCGCCTCCCTACTTTTGCGGCCTCACCGAACAATGCATTAATAATGGATAGTAATATGGATAAGCAACAACAGAAACTCGTTTTGTATAACACCCTCACGCGCCGGAAGGCGGAGTTTGAACCCCTCCACGCGCCACATGTGGGCATGTATGTCTGCAGGACCCACCGTCTACGGCGATCCGCACCCGGCCACGCCCGGTCGGCCATCACCTTCGACATCCTCTTCCGCTACCTCACCCACCTCGATACAAGGTGCGCTACGTCCGCAACATCACCGACGTGGGCCACCTCGAGCACGACGCCGACGAGGGCGAGGACAAGATCGCTAAAGCGTGCACGCATCGAGCAACTCGAGCCGATGGAGATCGTGCAACACTACACGCGTCGCTACCACCGCGCAATGGAGCTGCTGAACGTGCTCCCGCCCAGCATCGAGCCGCAGGCCCGGGCCACATCATCGAACAGATGGAGCTCGTCAACCGCATCCTGGCCAACGGCTACGCCTACGAGAGCGAAGGCTCGGTCTACTTCGACGTGGCACGATACAACCAGGATCACCGCTACGGCATCTCTCCAACCGAAACGTCGACGAGCTGCTCAACACCACCCGCGAGCTGGACGGGCAGACGGAGAAGCGTAACCCCGTCGACTTCGCCCTCTGGAAGCGCGCCGCACCGGAGCACATCATGCGCTGGCCATCGCAGTGGGGCGAGGGCTTCCCCGGCTGGCACTGCGAATGCACCGCGATGGGCCGCAAGTACCTCGGCGACCATTTCGACATTCACGGCGGCGGCATGGACCTCATCTTCCCCACCACGAGTGCGAGATCGCGCAAGCCGTAGCCGCCGAAGGCGAAGAGATGGTGCGCTGGTGGGTGCACAACAACATGATCACTTACAACGGGCAGAAGATGGGCAAGTCGCTCGGCAACGCCATCACCCTGGAGGAGTTCTTCACCGGTAGCCATCCGCTGCTGGCGCAGGCTTATCGCCCGGAGACGATCCGCTTCTTCATCCTTCAGGCACACTATCGCAGCACGGTGGACTTCAGCAACGAGGCCTTGTAAGCCTCCGAGAAGGGTCTCGATCGCCTCTTCGAAGCCGCCGAACGGCTCGCCAAAGCTCACACCCTCCGACGGTCCCTCGACCATCGACGTCAGCATCGCTGCGCACGCGCTGCGAGGAGGCCATGTGCGACGACATGAACACGCCCATCGTCATCTCTCACCTCTTCGACGCCGCCAAGGCCATCAACACCGTGCACGACGGTCGCGCGACGCTCTCGGCGGACGACCTCGCGGAGCTGCAATCCGCCTTCCGTCTCTTCATGGACGACATCCTCGGTCTCGCGTAGCGCCGCCCCGTCTGACGAGAAAGACGAGGCCTATCGCCGCGCTGTCGATCTGCTGCTCTCCGTCCGTCAGCAGGCCAAGCAAAACAAGGATTGGGCTACGAGCGACCGCATCTGCAACGAGCTGTCCGCCCTCGGCTTCGTAGTCAAGGACACGAAGGACGGCGCCGAATGGAGCCTGTAGCCATGCGAGTCGTTATCCTGCAACAAGACATTGCCTGGGCTGATCCGGCGGAGAACGTGAGGCAGGCAGAGGCGGCTATCGACCGTCGGCCGGGCGTCGACCTCTACGTGCTGCCGGAGATGTTCACGACTGGTTTTGCGACGCATCCCGAAGGCGTGGCCGAAAAAGGCCGACAGCGAGACGCCCGCTGGATGGTGCGTAAGGCGGCGGCATGCCGCGCGGCTGTGGCCGGATCGCTGGCCGTGGAAGATGGCGGTCGTTACTACAACCCGCCTCTGCTTCGTCCACCCCGACGGCCGCGTGGAGACGTACGACAAGCGCCACCTCTTCACCTACAGCGGCGAGCACCGTCACTACACGCACGGCACACGTCGTGTGGTCGTCACCTTCCGCGGCGTGCGCATCCTGCTGCAAGTCTGCTACGACCTGCGCTTCCCCGTCTGGAGTCGCAACCGCGGCGATTACGACGTGGCCCTCTACGTGGCCAGTTGGCCCGTCGGCCGCATCGAGGCCTGGAGCGCTGCTGCGTGCGCGGGCCATCGAGAACCAGTGTTACGTCGTCGGCGTCAACCGCGTCGGCCGAGACCCGGTGGCGGAGTACAGCGGCGCGTCGGTCGTCATCGATCCCTCACGGCCGTACCGTCGCCACGTGCGAGGATCACCACGTACAGCGCGGCCGAAGCCGTGCTCGACCTGAGCGCCTCGCCGGCTTCCGCCAGAAGTTCCCCGTCTTAGAAGATGGGGATGCGTTTGAGCTCCAATAGGAACACCGGCAACTTTTTCCATACATCATAGGGGCGGCCCATCGTGGCTGCCCTTTTTAATGTGAGTTCGACGTACAATCATCTCTGAGAAACGGTTGTCGGCTCATTGTCTCAGAAACTGTTTGGGTAGCTCTTTCTCCATTCTGTTTCAGGTCTATCTTGGCCTGTTAACCTCGACCCTACACTGTCGATCCGGCTTTTCCGGACTTGAAAAAGCCCCGACCCTACACCGTCGATCCGACTTTTCGGACTTGAAAAGCCCCGACCCACACTCGTCGATCTCGGCTGACTTGAAAAGCTCCTCGACCCACACTGTCGATCCGGCATTTCAGACTTGAAAAGCCCTGACCTACACCGTCAATCCGGCTTTCCGGACTTGAAAAGCCCCGACCTACACTGTCAATCCGGCTTTCCGGACTTGAAAAAGCCCCGACCTACACCGTCGATTCGGCTTTCAGACTTTCGAAAAGCCCCGACCCACACTGTCGATTCGGCTTTTCCGGACTCTGGAAAAGCCCGGACCCACACCGTCGATGGGGCGGGGATTCTGAATTTATCTCGGGTCCAAAGGGCAGGCCCTACGTGCAGCAGCTCAAGCAGACGCTCATCACAGCACTCCTCACGGCTGGGGATCTATGAGAAAAGCCCCGCCTTGACGGGATGTCTGGCGAGGCTTTTTATTTCGTTTTTGTTGCTGAGCGCTTTTTCTTCTCAGCGCCAATTGACGCTCCACCTTCTTCACGTCTTCGGCCGGGGGCAGATTCTCCGGGACAATACCGCGCTCGATCATCATTTGGCGCACGGCCGCATTGTTGTCCACATGTTCACGACTGATCTCCGATACCCCGTAGAGTGCTTTTTGCTGCACGTTCACATGGGTCATTTCGGCCGCAAAGTCTTTCGCCTTGATACTGATGGTAGGTAAGAAACTGCCACTGGACGATTCGCCGGCACACCCAACTTTCGCTTCATCTGCGACGTATCCAAGTGAAAAAGCGCCTGATCGCCTTCGATCGGATCATGGCAAACCCCTCGCTATCGACGCCATGTTCATAGAGCACACCGGATAGATGCTTCTCCGTTTCCTGTAATTTGGTGCGTGCCCTGACGCGCTCGATCTCCAGCAGACGCTGCTCAATGAGTTCGGCCTTCGTGTCTGTATAGCGAACAGGTCTGAGCAAAGGCAATCTGTTCCTTCCTCGGATCACCATTTTGTGCCACCGGCAACAGGCGTAACGCGTAAGGAGCATGTCATCAATTACTTTTTCAGCGCCCTTGGTATTGGTATCGTTTTGCTGGCGTCAGCAAAATGATCGGACACCGAATTCTCCGCATTCCGGACAGGCTTTTGCCTTTCGATGACACCGGCAAAGTTTCTCCACTGCGAATATCCCAACAAGGGACATAAAGCTCTTTGCACCCAGCACTCCACGCCGTCCACTTCGATGGCGGCCGCTTCGAAGCCTTGGTATAACTCCGATATGATTTCTTTTCATCTAATGAGGGATTATTGTTGACCGCCCCAAAGGTAGACCGACCATGATGCCTCTCCTCATCTTTTTGTTCAGAAAATTCTGAACGAAGGCGCACTGCCCAACGTCCGGGGAATTTTTCGTTTTCGCTATGCGTTATGTCCGATCAGCTTCTCACTTTTCCGCCTCGCTCCTTGTCAGAAAGATCACCTTCCCGAACTCTTCCGGCCGGGCATGCTCCGGATCGGCCAAGACGGCCGGCCGCTTGACGAGGCCCTGCCTGCTCCAGCTGCGCGAGGACATCCCACAGCATCTCGTGATAAAGGATGACGATCGACTCGCGAGCCGTCAGCGAAACCGAATTCCTGCCGCAGCGCCACTGTGTCCATATGCGACGCTAAGAAGTCGGCTATCGCACCCGCCATCTTCCACGACGCTGCATAGATCGCGTCGGTGGTATCCAGCCCGATCACGGGCACCGTCGGGCGCCCCTTGCCGTCGACCAGACCGAAGGGCGACAGCCCCGCTATCACTTCTGCATCGCTCACCCGATCCGATTTCGACAGATCATCACACATGCGTGGGAGCAAATCCATGCGGCGGAGAAACGGGCGCATCTTTCGCATTGCTCCTCCGACCAATTGAAAAAGAAGATGTATGTGCCATAAACATCTGTATTCGTCCCGCAGTAGAAGTCGCGCTCGGATAGAGCGTCCAGAACTCGCCGTCCCACATCGGATGCTCAAGCTTCAGCTCCTTGCGGACACGTCCGTCTGCCCTCGAGCCGCGTCCAGGTCAGCCTCGTCGGTCACGAGCGAAAAGAGCAGGCTGTAGGCATGCCCGCCAAGGCCGTCGCGGCTCAAGAGGCGGACGTAATCCACCACGCTGGGCCGGATCACGCCGACCAACTCATCGCTCAGCCGCCGCGAGTGCGCACGCAGCCGAGCCGTCGCGGCGCTGTCGAGTAACACGATGGCCGTCTGATAACGATCATCCTCGTTGCGCGCGATCAGCCCCCAGTCGCGCAGCAGTTGCAGCTGGCTGTAGGTGCATGGAATGCCAAGGCTGTCTAATTCCTCCTTCGATCGCGGCACTTGCATCGCGCGCAGCAGTTGCCAGTTGTTGTCAAACCCCACAACGTTGTTTGGCGTCGACCAGTTTGGCATGCAATAACAGATGGATTCATTCTTCGAAAAGTCGTCGATGCCTTTTGTCTTGAGCCGCGGCGCCGATCGGTAGCATCGACAGGAAGATCAGCCCCGCAAGCCATGATGTTTTCATGTTCGTATTGTTTTGGAAAAATGGGAAAGCCAGATACAAGTTGAGAGACCATCCCGACTGTGTACCGGCTTAGTTTTTAATTATCGATTACACCACCGACCTTCTCCACGCGGCGGCGGTGGCGGCCACCGTCGAAGGTAGTCGAGAGGAAGATGTCGACCATGCGCACGGCCTCCTCGACGGTCACGAAACGTGCGGGCAGGACGAGCACGTTTGCGTCGTTGTGGGCACGAGAGAGCGCGCCGTCTCGTCGTTCCAGCAGAGCGCCGCGCGGATGCTTTGGTGCTTTGCTGAGCGTCATGCCGATACCGCTGCCCGAACCACAGAGGCCAATCGCCGGATAGACGGCGCCCGCCTCCACAGCCCGGCCAGCGGGTGGGCGTAGTCGGGATAATCGCAACTGTCAGACGTATCCGTACCAAAAGTCACGCACTCATAACCCAGCGCGGCGACATGATCCATGAGTGCGCGCTAATCTCTAGTGCCCGCGTGATCACAAGCAAAACCTATCGGTAAAGGTTGTGTGTCCATCGCGCTCATTTCCCCAAGAACTTTTTGACCAACTCACTGACGCGCTCACCGGTGAACCTGAACTTTGCGATCGAGCACCGCTACGGCGCCGAATAACCGAACGACGACAGGTCGCGCACTGAGCCACCCTCACCGACTAACCCTTGCAATGCCACGGGCAGACCGAGGTGAGGCCGAAGCGACGTACACCGGCAGGTAATACGATCTGCTGATAGTCCGCATCCTGATCGCGGAAGAGACCTTCGGACGGCACCGACACGACGCGTGCGCGGATGCCCTCGGCAGCCAACAGCCCGGCGCCTTCGACGAGCGTAGAGAGACCTCCGATCCGGAAGCTACCAAGACGATGTCCGGCGTGCCCTCGGTATCCATCACCACGTAGCCGCCCTGCTCAATGCGGCGAGCCTCCGCGCGACGGTCGCCCGAAGCGGCAGGCAGCGAGGTGATGTTCTGGCGCGAGAGCAACAGCGCCGTGGACGGTAATCTCTCGAGCGCCATCTTCCAGGCGTAGACCGTCTCGTCGGCGTCGGCGGGACGGAGGACGAGCATCGAGCGGTGGCCGCTGTGGTTACGCAGATGCTCCATGAGACGGATCTGAGCCTCGTGTTCGATGGCTGGTGCGTGGGACCGTCCTCACCGACGCGGAAGGAGTCGTGCGTCCAGACGTAGACCACGTGCAACTCCATGAGCGCGGCCAATCGGACGGCCGGCTTCATGTAGTCCGAAAAAGACGAAGAAGGTGCCGCAGACGGGCAGGATGCCGCCGTGCAGCGCCATGCCGTTCATCACGCAAGCCATCGTCAGCTCGCTGACGCCCATTTGCAGGAACTGCCCGTGAAGTCGCCCTGGTGAAGGCGTGCGTGTGCTTGAGGAAGCCGTCCGTCTTGTCCGAATTGCTGAGGTCGGCGGAGGAGATCGACTCATGTTCTCCACCTCGCTTAGCGTAGAGCGCCAACATGGAGGCTGAGGCAGCGCGGGTAGCCGTGTCGCGCTTCATCTCCACAGCGGCGTAATCGATCTCGGCATGTTGCCGCTGAGGAAGCGGTCGAGCTTAGCGGGCCAGCGCGGGCTGTTCGCGGCGGAAACGCCCTCCTGCTCCATGCGGGCGCCGTACCAGGCCAACAGCTCTGTGCGCCGACGGCCATAGAGCTCCGGTCGACCTGGGGAAGATGGCGAAGGGTGCGCGGGTCACCGCCGAGGTGGCGAATGGTGGCGTCCATATCGGCACCAGCCGCGGAGAGCGGTTGGCCGTGTGTGAGACAAGATCCTCGTAGCTGCGACCTCGGCGTCGACGGCGCCACGGCCCATGATCGTCTTGCTGATGATGAGCGGTGGGGCGCTCCAGTCCGGCGTGAGCCTCTACGGAGGGCATGGCGGATTTCTTCGACAGACTGCCCATTGATGGTGATCACGCGCCAGTCCCAAGCGCGGTATTTACGGCCACATCCTCGGTGTTGACCTCGTCGACTTTGGTAGAGAGCTGGATGTTGTTCGCGTCGTAATACATGATGAAGTTGTGCAGCCCGAGGTGCCCAGCCAGTCGACCGACGCCTCTGCGAGACTTCCTCCTCGATGCCGCCGTCGGAGATGTAGGCGTACGTCTTGGGGCCATCCATTCACGAAGCGGGCCACCATGAAGCGTTCGGCAATGGCGGCGCCGAGGGCCATGGCGTGTCCCTGCCCCAGCGGGCCAGAGGTGTCTCGATGCCGTGCTGCACGTCGCGCCTCGGGGTGTCCCGGAGTGAGGCTGCCCCACTGGCGGAAATTCTCCAGCTCCAGAGCGGCATGAGTCCAGCTGCGGCCAGCACGCCGTAGAGCATGGGCGACATGTGTCCGGGGTCGAGGAAGAAGCGGTCGCGGTAGGGATAGTCGGGCCGCTCGGGGTTGTAGTTCAGGAACTCGGCAAAGAGTACGTTGACGAAAATCGGCGCCGCCCATGGCGCCACCGGGGTGTCCGGATCGGCTTTTTCGACCATCGATGCGGCCAGGATCCGGATGTTGTCCGCCGCACGATTCATGTTGTCGGTATTCATATATAATAAGTAGTTAGGAGTAGCCGCAGCCTGACGGCGCGGTAGTCACAGTGGTGGGAGCGCCCTTACTGGGCTACCCTCTGTGCGGGCAAGGTACAGCGCCCCGTCTGATTTAGCTGGTGCCAAGGTCAGGCTACTTTTGCGGCCATCATTCTACACTTCAAATTTTACACTAATGACCCTCTACAACTCTACTTCCCCTGTCCGAAGGTGACCGGCAAGACGGTCTTTACGGGCACGATGGCCTTCCTTGTCGTACTCTTCTCCATGCCCCTGGGGCATGCGCTGATGATCCTCATGGAGCACTACCTGCAGCCGCCCACGCTCTACTATGCTGCCTTTTTCGATGGGCGCCGTGGACTGGCGGTGACCGTGTCTGGCGTCTTCGTGCGCGGCGACACACGCCAGACGCTCTTTTGGCCTCTTCGGCGGACTGCTCTTCTGGACGGGCTGGATTGAGTTCCCTTCGTCTATTACGCCCACCGCTTCGGTGGAGCCACTCAGGAATGCGGCCGGCGAGATCGTCACCGCCGGAGTACCTCATCATGCCCTCCTCGTTCGGCTTTTGGGCCATGTTCATGTTGCTCTATCTCTTTAGCGTCCGTACGGGGTGCAACTCTTCAACTACCTGCAGCGTGTCTTCTTCCGCCAGAGCACGGTGCGCGTGGAGCTGAAGCCGCTGGCCCGCCACACGGCGCTGATCACGTTCATGGAGCTGAACCTGATCCTCTGGACCAGCTACCCGTGTTGCTCTTCGTTACGACGACCATTTCTCGGCGACCGTCACCCCGCTCACGACGCTCGGCCTTCGGCGCCCTGGCCTCGTCGTTCTGACATGTTCAGCCGCCTCGATCCGCATCTCGAGCTGGGGCTACGCCATCCGCTATGCCATCCCCACGGTGATCGTCTTCGACCTTCGTGGAGGTGATCATGCGCTGGCAGATCCTGCACGAGATCTGGGTGCACCCGCTGGAGTATCGCAACGAAATGCTGATCATCCTCATGGCTTTTATCGTGCTGCTGGGGGTAATCATCTATCGTTCGTGGCGGCGGAAGGGCTGATCGGCAGATGCTGACCTCCGTCCCCTCAAGGGATAGGCTGTACTTCAGAATGACACCCCTGTCCCCCTCAGGGATAGGCCGTAATTTCAGGATGACACCCCTGTCCCCTCAGGGGATAGGGAGCTATTTTCAGGATGACACCCCTGTCCCCTGAGGGGATAGACTGTACTTTCAGAATGACACCCCACCTCAGGGATAGACCGTAATTTCAGGATAACACCCCCACCCCCTCAGAGGATAGGGAGCTATTTTCAGGATGACACCCCTGTCCCCTTAGGGGATAGACCGTGATTTCAGGATGACACCCCCATCCCCCTCAGGGATAGACCGTAATTTCAGAATGACACTGCCATCCCCTGAGGGATAGGGGTGTAATTTCAGGATAACGCCCTCGTCCCCCTGAGGGGATGAGGGTAATCGCAAAAAGAGTCCTCATCCCCTCACATTTTGGAACGTTATCCCCACAGACACCCGCCAGACAGCTATCTTGAGATTAATGCCCCACTTTTTGCGCCCCATTAATTGAAAGAATGACAGAACAAATGAATCAGCGACCCTTGATATTGGTATCTAACGACGACGGCGTCGATGCGCGCGGTATCCATGCGCTGGCTGAAGGCATGCGCCTGTTGGGCGACGTCTTCGTCATGGCCCCCGATGGGCCCTGCTCGGGCATGTCGTCCGCCATCACCACCACACACGCCCATCACCTACCGGGTGCTCTCCGAAGCGGAGGGCATGACCATCTGCAGTTGCTCGGGCACACCGACCGACTGCGTGAAGTTGGCCGTCAGCGAAGTGCTCGACCGCAAGCCCGACCTGCTCGTCTCGGGCGTCAACCACGGCGGCAACGAGGGCCCTCAGCGTACACTACTCCGGAACCATCGGCGCCGCCATCGAAGGCTGCGTGCTCGACATCCCCTCGCTCGGCGTCTCCTTGGTTCACCATCGCAGCGAGGCCGACTTCTCCAGGCGGTCCGACTCGCCCAGCGCGTGGCCAAAGACCTGCTTCGAAACGGGCCTGCCGCACGGCACATACCTCAACCTCAACGTCCCCCAACACGCCCCACGTCAAGGGCCTCACCATCTGCCGTCAGGCCGACGGACGGTGGATCCGGGAGTTCGACCGCGTCTCCACGCCCGACGGCTCGCCGGCCTTCCGCATGTCGGGCGAGTACCTGAACTATCCCCCCATCCAGCCCGACAACGACACGCAGCGCTCTCCGAGGGGTTGGGCTACGATTGTGCCCTCGTCTGCTCGACGACGCACCACGCGTTTATGGATGAGCTTGAAGAGCCGTGGTCTGGAGTGATGGCTGCGCGATAGTAAAGGTTGTACCGTGTTGCGGAAGCGTATTGCATACGCCCCACAAATGCCCCGGCACGGGGCAAATGCCGGATACATGTATTCGGGCCGTTGGCCCGCTTGTAGGGCGTATTCAATACGCCCCTACCGCGGTACGTGCAATCACCTCCTCCCGCGCCAACGGCGCGTAACTACCCTGTAAGAGATGAAATACTACCTCATTGCCGGCGAAGCCTCCGGCGACTTGCACGCCTCGAACCCTGATGGCGAGCGCTGCGCGACGAAGATCCGCAGGCGGAGTTCCGCTTCTTCGGCGGTGATCTCATGCGCGCTGTCGGGGACGTGCGTCATGCACTACCGCGAGATGGCCTCACATGGGCATCATCCCCGTCGTGCTCCATGCGCGTACCATCGCCCGCAACATGCGCCTCTGCCGTGACGACATCCGTGCCTGGCGCCCCTGACGTAGTCATCCCCGTCGACTATCCCGGCTTCAACCTCCGCATCGCCCGCTACGTGCACGACACGCCCGGCGACCCGTCTGCTACATTACATCTCGCCCAAGATCTGGGCTTTGAAACGTAGCCGCATACACACCATCCGCCGCTGCGTCGACCGTATGCTGTGCATCCTGCCCTTCGAGACGGACTTCTATCGCTCGCTGGACTACGCCGTCGATTACGTCGGCAACCCGTCGGTAGACGCCGTGAGCACTTCCGACGCAGCGCCGTGGCCGGCGTTTCGCCCGTGGCGGACGACGGTCGGCCGTTGCTGGCCATCCTGGCCGGTAGCCGGCGGAACGAGATCGCGGAGAATCTGCCGACCATGCTCGACGTGGCTCGCCGTTTCTCTACGCTTCGCCCGGTAGTGGCCGGTGCGCCCGGGCTGACGATGGACGATCACCGACGTAGCCTCGGCCGGCGGGACGCGTTGCCGGAGATCGTCTTCGATCGCACCTACGAGCTGCTCGCCCACGCTCACGTGGCGCTCGTCACCCGGGCACAGCTACGCTCGAAGCCGCGCTCTTCCGTGTGCCGCAGGTGGTCTGCTACGCCGTGGGCGGCGGACGGTTGGCCAACCACGTCTTCGACCATTTCTTCCGCGTGCCCTACATCTCGCTCGTCAACCTCATCGTCGGCGAGCCCGTCGTCCCCGAGCTCTTCGGCGGACGTTTCACTCGCCAGCGCATCACCGACGCCCTCTCGCGCCTCACGGACGATACCCCCTGAGCGTCGCCAGATGCCTCGACGGTTACGACCGCATGATCCAGCGCCCGGCTCCCGCCGGCGCTCTCGCAGCGCGCAGCGCGGGTCATCGCCGCCCCTCACCCACCTGTACCCGGCCAAAAATCCCTCCCTCGGTGGAGGCCTGATCTTCTTTGGCCTCTTTTTCTTCCATCCAAGGAAGAGAAGAAGGTTCATCCCCACGCAAGGTTCATCCCACGGCTAGATAGAATACGAAAGACTTCTTCCGCGTCCTGCGACGGTTCGTTCCGCCCTTACAACGCTTCATGGCGCTGAACATCGCCTTCAACATCCTCTCCGCCATCCTCAACGTCTTCTCCTTCGCGCTCATCATTCCCATCCTGCGCATCCTCTTTAAGATGGACGACCGCGTCTACACCTATGCCGCGTGGACGTTTCGCTCGGTCACCGACTGGGAAGCGTGGCGTGCACCCCCGGGTGCTGCAAAACAACTTCTACTGGTACGTCAACCACCTCTATTGAGACCTGCGAAGCTCCACAGCGCTCATCCTGCTCGGCGTGGCGCTGATCGTGATGACGCTCCTCAAGGTGTGCTGGCCATGTACATGGCTTTCACACCATGATCCCCATCCGCACCGGCGTGGTGCGCGACGTGCGCAACCAGATCAACCGCAAGATCACCGAGCTGCCCCTCAGCTTCTTCTCCGAGGAGCGCAAAGGCGACATCTTAGCGCGCGTCTCCGGCGACGTGAACGAAATCGAGACCCTCGATCATGAGCTCGCTCGACATGCTCTTCAAGAATCCCATCCCTCATTCTGATTTACCTCGCGGCCATGCTCCTAATCAGTTGGCAACTGACGGCTCGTCTTCATCCTCCTGCCCGTGGCTGGCTACGCGATGGGTCAGGTGGGCAAGCAACCCAAGCGCAAGTCGCTCGTGGGGCAGGCACAGTGGGGGCGCTGATGAGTCCGATCGAGGAGACTCCCTCAGTGGGCTGCGCATCATCAAGGCGTTCAACGCCGAGCGGAAGATCCAGCAACGTTTCGAGGCGCAGAATGAAACCTTCCGCCGCACCACGAACCGCATCTACCGTCGCCAGCAGCTGGCTCCACCCTACGAGCGAGTTCCCCGGCACCGCTACGATCGTCATCATCCTCTGGTACGGCGGAACGCTCATCCTCGGAAACAACAGCCCCATCGACGCCCCTGACATTCATTTATTACCTCGTCATTTTCTACAGCATCATCAATCCAGCTAAGGATCTCAGCAAATCCGTCTATGCCATCCAGAAGGGCCTCGCCTCTGTGGAGCGCGTGGACAAGATCCTCCGCGCCGAATCGACATCAGGAGCCCGACGCGCCGCAACCGGTGCGGTTAGCGCAGGCCATCACGTACCGTGACGTGTGGTTCCGCTACCGAGAGGAGTGGGTGCTGCGGGGCATCAACTTGACGATCGAGAAGGGTCGGACGGTGGCGCTCGTCGGACAGTCCGGCTCGGGGAAGAGTACGCTCGTCGACCTCCTGCCGAGATTCTACGACGTGGAGCGGGCGCCATCACCGTCGACGACGACATCCGTCAGGCTTCGCTCACCGACCTACGCGGGCTGATGGGCAACGTGAATCAGGAGGCGATCCTCTTTAACGACACCTTCTTCAACAACATCGCCTTCTGGCGTCGAGCGGGCTACGCGCCAAGAGGTGGAGGAGGCAGCGCGCATCGCCAACGCCCACGACTTCATCATGGCTACCGAACAGGGCTATGACACGAACATCGGCGACCGGGGCGGCAAGCTCTCCGGCGGCCAACGCCAACGCATCAGCATCGCCCGCGCCATACTCAAAAAAATCCCCCGCTGTTGATCTTGGACGAGGCCACCTCAGCCCTCGACACCGAGTCCGAGCGGCTGGTGCAGGAGGCGTTAGAGCGGCTCATGCGCAACCGTACGACCATCGTCATCGCCCACCGCCTCTCCACGATCCGCCGCGCGGATGAGATCTGCGTCATGCACGAGGGCGAGATTGTCGAGCGCGGACGCCACGAAGAGCTGCTCGCCCTCGACGGATACTACAAGCGCCTCTGCGACATGCAAACTTTCTAACCGCTTCCCACCAACGGACGGCCCACCTGCGACCGCCCCTATCACCGCGTCTTTTTCGCATAATGACCCCCAAACAGCGAAACCCTCTCCATTCTCCCCTGATCTGCGCACTGCTGCTCGCGGCGTGCGACCAGCTGCCGGACTTCAGCCGGCAGCCTCACATGGCTTACCATTTTGACGCGCCTGCCACCGAGTGGCCGGAATGCCTGCCGCTTGGTAACGGACGCATTGGCCTCGACACCTCGACGGCGGCATTGACCGCGAAAACCATCATCCTGAACGAGTCCTCCATGGTCTGGCAGCCGGCAAGAGGCCGATAACCCAGACGCCGCGCACGCCTTCGGTCGCGCCCGCGAACTGATCTTAGAGGGGCCGCGCCGCTGAAGCTGAGGCGCTGATGAACGAGGCATTTGTCTGCCGCGGCGTCGGCACCAACCGCGGGATGCGGCAGACAAGCCCTTCGGAAGCTATCAGTTGCTCGGCCGCCTGACCTCATTGGCTATGCCTACGACGGCAGCGAACGCACCTCCGCCACAGGTTACCGCCGCGAACTCAGCCTGGATGACGCCGTGGCGACAGTCACCTTCCGCCGCGGCAAGGCCACCTACACCCGCGAGGCCTTCACCTCCTTCGCCTCCGACGTGGCGGTCGTCCGACTCCACAGCCGACCGTGAGCGCACGCTCGACTGCGCATTGGCCTCGACTGCCTGAACGCTACGCCGTCTCGACCGACGGCCGCGAGTTAGAGATGCACGGCCGGCTCTACGTCGGAGACGGGCAGTTGGCACCGCCCACACGCACGCCGAATGACACGGGCGTGGTGGTGGAAGACTCCGTCACCGTGCCGCGCGCTTGAGGGGGCGGGTGCGCTACGCTGCTCGGGTGCGCGTCGTCCCCGCGGGGGCAGCTGCGTGCGGCGAACGATTCGACCCCGGGCCGTCGAGGGCGCGCCAGAGATCATCCCTGTTGGTAGCTATGGCCACCGATTTCTTCGGACAGTCGCCCGACGCCGCCGTGCGTAAGCAACTCGAGGCCGCCGCGTCCCGACCGTACGAGACGCTCCGCCGCGAACACGTCGCTGCTTACCGCGAGCGCTATGAGCGCGTCCACCTCCGCCTCGGTCGGCCCGGCCTGCGCGACTCCTGGCCCATCAACCGCCGCCTCGACGCCTTCTCTCGCGGACGGCGCGACCCGTCGCTCGTGGCCCTTTACTACCAGTTCGGACGCTACCTCCTGATCTCTTCCACCTGTCCCGGCGCCCCTGCCGCCCGCCTCGCAGGGACTCTGGTGTGCCACTACGCATACGCCGGACAACGGCGCTACTGCCTCGACGGGCCGCTCCAGATGAGTTACTGGGCGGCTGAAACGGGCAACCTGCCCGAGGCGATCGCCCCTGTGGAGTGGACGCGCGCTCTCAGCGAATGGCAGAAACACGGCCGCGGCCTACTACGGCGCACGCGGGTGGACGGCTCACACCTGGGCGAACGTTTGGGATTTCACAGCGCCAGACCGGCAGCCCGTCTGGAGCGCCTCACCGACCGCCGCAGCCCGACTCTGCGCCTCGCTCTACGAGCATTTCCGCTTCACGCGCGACACCGCCTACCTCCGGAGCGTCTACCTGCTGCTGCGCGACGCCGCGCTCTGCCTCTCCGACCGCCTCAGCGAGGATCCGCGCAGCCGCCGCCTCGTCATAGCGCCCAGCCTCTCGCCCGAGAACGTTTACCTTCGCCCAATGGTCGGCGCGACACGTTCGGCGTCGGATCGACGGTGGATCAGTCCCTGTCCGCGAGCTCTTTACGAACACCCTCCACGCCGCCTCCATCCTCCGCACAGACATCGAGCTGGAGCGGCCTGCCTCAGCTTACATAGCTCGCCCCGCGCCCATACCCCTGACCCGCGATGGGCGCATTGCTGAGTGGCCCTGAGCTGCCCGTGAGGCCGAATCGCGCACCTTCTTTGTGCCGCAGCTCTACGGCCTCTTCCCCGTCCACCGAGATCTCGCTCAGTCGCACGCCTGAGTTGGCCGAAGCCGCCCGCCGCACCCTCGAGGCGCGGGACGAGGGGGCGACAGGTCTGCCACCGGCCGCGCGCATCAGCCTCTGGGCCCATTTAGGCGATGGCGACCACGCCTATCGCCTCCTCCGCGACCTCCTGCGACCCGTTGCGGCGGACGATACGCAGTCCGGGGGCACCTACCTGAACCTCTTCTTCGCCGCGCCCACCTTCCTTCTGGCTGGAAACTTAGGCGCCACGGCGGGCATTACGGAGATGCTCGTCCAAAGCGACGACGACGGCATCCGTTTCCTCCCCGCGCTCCCCGCAGCCTGGTCTGACGGCGAATTTCGCGGACCCGTGTCCGGGCGGGGGCGAAGTGTGGGCCCGGTGGCGCGGTCAGAAGGTACACGCCGGCCTACGCGCCGTGCGAGCAGGCGTGTTCCGCATCAAACTGCCCGCCACGGCTGCCGATCTGAGCGTCCGTCTGGCGGACACCCGTATCGTGCCCCTGTTATCGCTGGCGCCATCGTCTTTCCCTCTCACCCGGCGACGAGTTAGAGGTCTCTTTGGCGAGAAAAAGTAAACATCGAAAAACGGACACTGGAAAGAAGCCAGATACGCGCAAACCGCCGCGTATCTGGCTTCTTCCTTTATCTTCCATCTATCAAAAACGCTCCACCCTAAAAACATCTATACCACCCATCTATAAAATACACGTGCTTTCGTGTAGGGGCGTAATGCTTACGCCCCACAAAACATCTAGCAAGGGATGAATAGATAGACCTGAAATCTGAAAAATATTCATCCGTTTCCGCAGGAAACGATCGAGGGCGAGGAAAAACGCCTGCACACGTAGGCGCATCTATACCACCCATCTATCAAATACACGTGCTGTGTAGGGGCGTATTGCATACGCCCCACAAATATTCCGCAAGGAATAAACGGATAGACCCTAAAATCTGAAAAACGTCCGTCTGTTTCCGCTGGAAACGATTGTGGGTGAGTGAAAAACGCCTACACGTAGGCGCATCCATACATCAAATCCCTTTATTGTCCGAAAACAATTGGCGATTTCTGGTGTAGTAAGAACTGTTGTCTCAGACAATACTAAATACCTGGTCAAGGTATTCATCAATGTCTTAGACAATGATAAATAGATGCGATCCTATTTATTATTGATCGAGACGATGATAAATGATTGCACGATATATCTATTATCGATTGAGACAATATTCAATCCTTTGAATAGGTATTTATTATTGTCCGAGACAACGGAAAATTTATGGCACAGGTGCGCGTCGTTGTCTGAGACAATAGGAGGTTTGGGGTACATGTGCGACCGTGTAGGGGAGTATTGCATACGCCCCTCGATCATACCCAACAAAAACGGACAATCATTCGGAGATTCCTTATTTATCCATTCATCCCTTGCGGGATATTTGTAGGGCGTAGCAATACGCCCCTACACGGGTACGCGTATCTGATAGATAGATGGTAGGACGTTTCTACGTAGGGGCGTATTGCATACGCCCTCTATCATACCCAACGAAAAACGGGAAATCATTCGGAGATTCCTTATTTATCCATTCATCCCTTGCTAGATGTTTGTAGGGCGTATGCAATACGCCCATACCACGGTACGCGCATTTGATAGATGGGTGGTAAGGGTGTTTTTAGGTAGGGGCGTATTTGATAGATGGAAGGTATAGGAATCCGCTATTGTCTCGAGACAATAAGAGATTAAATACGTATTTATCAGCTACATATAGAGACGATGGGGCGCGGTGGGGGTTAGTGTAGCTGAGGGGTGCAATCGATGATGCGGATGGGGTGGAGGCGGTAGTGGATGGTGTCGCGGGTGATGTCCATGCGGAGGAGCCACGCGGCGGCGTTGAGGGGGCGCACGGGGTCGAAGATGAAGTTGCCGAGGCTGTAGAAGACGGGCCGACCTTGGACCCACTCCGACGGCTGCGCGGTGTGCGTATGGTGACCCACGAGGCAGTCGGGCTCCGGCGGCGACGAGGGCGGCGGGCGGCTATGCGCTGGCGACGGTGGGCAGGGTGTCGCCCAGACCCCAGTGGAGCATGGCCACGATGACGGCTTGCGGCTCGCGACGACGGAGGCGGGCGATGCGCACGGCGAGGGTGTCGATGGTAGCATTCCGCAGACGCTGGGTCGGTCGGGCAGGTAGGCCCAGTTCTCTGACGGGACACGCAGCGAGGTGAAGATCCAGACGCGGCGAGGGCGACCTCGGCCAGGAGCAGGGACGGCAGGCGGCGTCGGCGGTGGAGTCCATGCCGAAGGGCGTCATGCCGTGCGGGAGCACCTGCTGGCGGGTGTCCCGGAGGCCCTCGCGCCCTGATCCATGGTGTGGTTGTTGGCCAAGTTGAGGTGGGTGACGCCGTGGCGACGGAGGCCGGCGCTTTATCGGGTTCGGCGCGGGAAGATAAAGCGCTGCTGAACAGGTTGTCGGATGCCCGTGGCGGGACATCTCGAGGTTGGCCACCACGCGTCCGCAACGGCGGAAGAGGGAGTCGATTTCCGGGCAAAGAGGGCGTCCACGCCGTGGCGTTCGATGGACTGCCGGACGCCCCGGTCGAGCATGACGTCGCCGACGAAGGCCACCCGAGCGTGTCCGGAGGCGTCGCGGCCGGGCTGTGACCTGAAGAAATGGCCCCCGCCACGAGAAGCGGGAGCCATGTGGAAAGGTGTCTCATAGGGCAGACGGTGAGCGGACGCAGTGTGCGCAGTCGATGAAGCGGGGAGACTCAGCAGCCGCCGCTGTAAAACACCTTCTCGTTGTCCACCGGGATGGCGCCGGGGAGGATCAGTTCACGCATCCAGTCCGGCACACCGTGGCGGGGCTTTTTCTCGAGCGTCTTCGCCATTCCTCGTCGGTCATGCGCGGATCGCTTACGGCGCGGCTGAATCTCATGATAAGAGAAGACGGCGCCGCGGGTGAGGTAGGAGGTATCCTCGATCTCGACCACGACGTAGAGGTGGTCGACGTACCCCGTGGCCTCGTAGAGGACGCATTTCTCTGGGTTGTTCCCCCTGTTGGCGGTGAAGACGTCGGCCACGACTGCCACGGACTTGTCGGCGCTATGGACGTCGTCCCATCCGCTTAGCGGCTCGTCCCCTCGCGAAGGAACTCGAGCGTAATCCATTCCACGTTGCTACCCACGGTCTCGATCTGGCTGTATTCCTCTTCGGTGAGCGCCTGTCCGCTAAGTTCTTTTTTCGCTGACCCGCAGCAGGAACTCGGTTTGCTCACGGAGCGACTGGCTGACGGCTTCGATGCGCTCCGAGGTCAGCCCGTGCTTGCGGAGCACAGATGCCGTGAGGTCGATCAGCTCACGGCGCGGCGCCAATAGCGCGTGTTGGGCTCCACAGCCCACGGTGTAGGGGTCGGGCAGTCCCCGGCGCCACATTCGGCCACCACTGGCTGTTCGCCGTAGAGGATCACGTCGTGCCTGAGTTCGGCCCAGGAGGCGAGAGAGGTGTTGAGGTCTTTTTGGCCCATAACGGCGTCTGCATGAAATAGGGTGGCGGGTATCCGCCCGCGACATCTCCAACAGCGCTCCATCCATCGAGCCAGACCGTCCGGCTGCGATCCAGGCCGGCCATGCGCTCCTTAGCTCGAGCCAGGCGGACGGTGAACTGGTCCCACCGGGTGGCCTCTTTAATTCGTCGAGCAGGATGCGCTCGGCCGTCTCGTTGCCAAAAGCCGCGAAGACGTTCAACCTGCGCGGACAGCCGCGGCGAGTCGTCGGGCTATCGTTGTCCACCATGCCCAGCATCACCTACCATCTGCCAAATACCGTTGCGGCATGAGGTTGATCTTATCCCGGCATGAAAGCTCAAATCGCTCATCCGGCCGGATCCTATTTTTGCGCCCGGCAATCACCTTCACCTCCCGGCGGAACTTTTCCAACGTCGCATCGTCGGTCATGAGTGCCTTTCAGGACGTATCGGCCACGGCGAAGCAGATCGGCTACTTGTCGGACGGCCACATTGTCCGGCTCACCGACAAGGAAGGCTATCGGCTCCATCAAGTCGTCGTAGCGCTTCATGTCCTCGGGTGGTCGCTGAGGACCGCAGCCTGCATGACGACAGCGCGGAATTGCCGGTCGTTGTCCAGGCACGCGGGAGCGGTTTGGAACCACATCATGGCCCGGAAGTAGCGCTCCAGCGACTTATTGCGCGTGTAGTGGGTCCCCGGGGCCGGTAAAGGCTGTAGGGATACTTTCACTTCGGTGTACCCTGAAGAACCTGAGAGCTCGTCTCTGGCGGCTGCCACGTGCTTCATTTCCAGCTCGGCCATCGCGCGGTAAGCCGCAGGGACGGGCTGGAGGCCGTCCGGTGAGGAGGGGCACATCCCACGGCGTAGTAGGTCTGATTGTACCCGCAGCCGCGCGTGTGGCGGCGTCGGGGGCGGTCCCGGCCTGACGTTTCATGTGGTTGTACATGCTCCCCGCGAAGGTGCTGAGCATGGGGATGAGCTTCTCCTGCTCCAGCTGCCGAAGGACAAAAATCGAAGTAATGTGGAAGAGCTGGAGGTGGAGATCGGTGGTGACAAAGCTGGGGAAGTTGTGGTAGTCATTGTTCTCGTAGACGTGAAAGAGCTGGATGTCGTTCTGGGGCACGATCACGAATCCGTTACGGGCCAATGCCTCCTGCATACCCGCGGGAAGGGCCTCGAACTGGTAAGGGCTGGCAAGGTTGCGCAGGTTCACGCGGTAGCCTTTGGGGACGGTGAAGTTCTGCTTTCAGCAGCTCGCGCTCGCGGGCCTGCACTCGGTCGACGAAGGCCTGCTCGTCGGGCTTCAGGACGGCCCGGAAAGGCTCGCCGTCTCCGTGCGAAGTAGCCCTTCGGCGCGGCTATAGTACCAGTCCGTCTGGCTGAAGAGCGCGTTCTAGGTCTTGCTGCATGATCCAGTAGCCCGCTGCGCAGCGGGATCTGCCGGTAGATGCGGAGCAGGCAAGCGGTAAGCGGGAGAGGTCCATCTTCGGGTCAATCGGGCGACTGAGGATGGCCGTGTCGACTCGGTTGTCGCGTAAGATCGGCGCGTCCGAGCTGTCCTGCGCTTGGGCGAAGGCGAAGCTAAGCCCCGCGATCGCCACGATAGCTAAGTGTAGAATGCTCTTCCTCGCGATGCTGTATGTATTAAAAAGTGAGTGCTGTAACGTCGGATTGCTTTCGCGGTCCGAAAAGTAGCGTTTCTCGGCCAGCTCCGCGGCATGCACACCGGCGGATGGAGTCGGCGGTCGGACCATAATCGGCGTCTTCGTACGGGGTGAATCTGCCATCTCGTTGAGCATCGTCAGAAGCACAAAATCACCCCCGGCACGGAACGGATATCCATGTCGGGGAGCGTAGGCACGCTGTCGCAGCTCAGCGATGCGGCGCATTCGGGAGATGGCTCGTCTATCACCGCCTCCGAGAGACGACGATCGGCAGCGTCCGCGGACCGTCGGCGGGGAAACGTTTTGGCGCCGATCATGTGCGGGCGATGTGGGCCCTCGTACTGCTCGCCGCCGACGGTGAACTGGTACTTGAACTGCGGATCGTGGGCGTTCTTGAAGGTGACGTCGCAGGCCAACTTGCTGCCGCTCGAGAGCGTGCGACCTATCTCTTCGCGGTGGATCTCGTGGCCGTCGCTGACGATGAAGCGCTCCACGAAGAGGTCACGGTTGCTGTCATTGCGGAGGGTCATGCGAGCGCAGGCGCTGACCAGATTGTCGCCTCGCAGATCCAGGTGCCGGAGAGCCAGACGCTGATGCGTTCGGTGAAGTGCTGCACGCTGACTTGGCACTCGGCCGTCTGTCCGCCGCCCACCGTCCGCCCGAACGATGGCCTTACCGCGGCCGCGCGCTGTGATGACGCCCTGACTGCTGACGGTGGCCACGGCCGTGCTCGACGAGGTGTAGACCACCCTGCCGGTCGTCCGCATTGGCGGGGTAAAGACGAGGGCCGTGGGTTGCTCTTCGCCGATGAGCAGGCTGAGCGTGGGCTCACTGAAAGCGATGCTCTGCGTGGCGCGTGCCGCAACGGTGAGGTCGTACTTTGGCCGAGAGCGACGTGCCTTCCAGCCGGGCCGTGATGACGGTGCGGCTGGGCCGACGCAGCGCACGAGTCCGTCCGGCATAACGACGGCCACGAGCGAATCGCCGGAAGTCCAGACCGCGCCACGGATGTCGGCATCGGGCGGCGGGTGAGGCGAAGGCGAAGTGAGTCGCCGCGGTAAAGGGCTGTGTCAGGGCTGTGATGCGGAGCGCCGTGATCCGAGGCTCCGGGTCATCCTTCCCGGCAGGCGGCCAGCGCCAGGACCATGAGAGTCAAAAGGAGTAGGTTTTTCTTCATGCGATACATCATTTATTTATAGGGTGAATCCATTTGCGGGACAAAGATAGAGGCAAAGTCCCCTGCCGAGCGTTAGGCCTTCCCCGTGGAAGTTTCTGCCTGAGGGGTGACAGCTGGTAGGGGATGCCGTGGAGTTTCTGCCAGAGACCACCCTGCTGCCCGCGCTATCCCCAATCGATCTCTATTTTTGTCCGCGCGAATAGCAGCTATCTCAACAAAATAACCCCCACACCCAGTATGCAACGATCCATCCTAAGAATCATCGCGCCGACCCTCTTCCTCTGGGCGGGCATCGCCGGCGGAACACAGGCGCAAAGCCTGGAGCAGGCTAAGCAGTTGTACAACGAAGGCCGATATGCGGAGGCCAAAACCGATCTTTGAACAACTCGTCACTAAATCGCCCGCCAATGCCTCCTACAACCTCTGGTACGGCGTCTGCTGCTACGAGACCGGTGCCCTCGATACGGCCGAGCGATACCTCACGGCGGCCCACCGACGCAAGTCGCCCGAATCCAACCGCTACCTGGCCGACCCCTACACGCGCACCTACCGCTTCGACTGAAGCCGCCACGATGCTCCGCGGACACATGGCTCAGCTCAAGAAGAAACGCGGCGCCGACACCGCTCCCTAGAGCAGCAACTGCAAGCCCTGGAGCAGATGCAGCGGATGGAGGAGAAAACGGAGGTGGTACGCGTGATTGACAGCATGGTGGTCGATAAGGATCGCCTGCTCTCCACCTATTTCCCTGAGCGACGACAACGGCCGCCTCGTGCCCCTACGCCACGCTTTTCCCCTAACGCGACTAACGCCTCGGCGCCCTCGCCCGTCTACGTCAGCCCCCGGGCGACCGCGCCACCTACGCCCGTATCCAGGATGGCTACAGCGCCCCTTTACCCAGTCGAAACTGCAAAACGAATGGGCCGACGAGCAGCCGCTCTTCCCCACCGACTCGGCCGATAACAACTCATCCTTTGTGGCTGGCGACGGCGTCACGCTCTCACTTCGCCTCCCGCGGGCACGGCTCCATCGGCGGCTACGACCCTTCGTCACCCGCTACAACATCGCCACCAACGCCTACCTCGCCCCCGAGCAGCTCGGCATGCCCTTCAACTCGCCCGCGAACGATTACCCTCATGGTCATCGACGAGGCTAAAGGCGTAGCTGGTTCGCCACCGACCGCAACCGCCCGCGGGGCGCGTCTGCCTCTACCTCTTTGTCCCCAACGAAGCCCGCCCGCGCGTCAGTGAAGACATCGACCCCGATCGCCTCCGCACCTCTCTCTGCCCTTACCTCCTTCGCGCCACTTGGCCTGAGGGGTTCGACCACGCCCCTCATCTCTACCGCCCGCACCAACGCAGACGCCACCAGCAAAAAGCAAGCGCAGGGAGTGGAGTTTATCGTCAACGACAACACCGTTTACTATTCCGAGCGCGACTTCCGCAGTGCCGACGCCGCCGAAGCCTTCGAGAAGGCCGCCACGCTCCGCAAACAGGCCGAGGTCATTGAGAAACGTCTGCGTGAAGCCTATGCCGCTTACGAGAAAAGCAGCAAGGCCGACCGTGCACAGCCCGCGCCGCCATCCGCACCGATGAGCGCACACTCGACGACCTCCGCACCCAAATCAAGACCTGGGAAAAAGCGTGCTCGCAATGCCGAGAACCGCACAATCATCAAATGAAGACTCTCTTATGGATACGAAAACGAACCCCATCCCGCCGTCGGAACCGGATCATCAACAGCGACGGCAGCATCTTTCACCCGCACCTGAAAACCGGAACAACTGGCCGACCGCATCGTGCTCGTGTGGGCGACCCCGACCGTGTGACTATGATCGGAAGCACTCAGCGACATCGAGTGCGACGTCTGCAAACCGTGAGTTCCACAGCATCACCGGCCGCTACGCCGGCAAACGCCTCACCATCCTCCTCGCACGGCATCGGCGGCGACAACATCGACATCGTCATCAACGAGCTTGACGCCCTGGCCAACATTGACTTCTCCACCCGTCTGCCGCGTGAGACTCCCCGCGTGCTGACCTTTGGTGCGCATCGAGATCTGCGGCGGGCTTCAGCCCTGGTCTCCGATCGGTACCTACGTGGCCGCCGAGCGTGCCGTAGGCTTTTGATGGCGTGCCCCTACTTCTATGCCGATACCGAGCGCGTCCGGCGACCTCCCGCTCGAGGCAGCCCTCCGCTCGCAACTCAGCTGGCGCATCGACGGCCTCCGCCCCTACGCCATCCCCGCCGACCCAGAGCTGACCGACCGCATCACCCAAGACGACATCGTGCGCGGCATCACCATCGCCACCTGCAGCTTCTACGGTGCACAAGGTCGTTCGCTCCGTCTCCCGCTGGCCGACCCGGATCTGAACGCTAAGGTCGAGGCCTTCGAGTTCGATGCGCCGACAGATCGGCAACTTCGAAATGGAGAGCGCCCGCTCGCCGCACTGGCCGCCCCTGTTGGGCCACCGTGCACTAACTGTCTGCTGTGTCATCGCCGGACGCGTGGCCAAGAACATGAACGTGGACTACAAGGCCAGCATCGTCGGCCTGATCGAGAAAGTGCTGGAGCGGATCTAAGCGTGCGCTTTATTGGATAATAGATGAGACGCAACAGGTGTTGGGGGCATTCTCCTCAACACCTGTTTGCTGTTTCTATGCCTGGGGCATTCTGCCGCCTGCGTTCACACCTGCAAGCACGTATCGCTCCTAAACATTCCCCCTCATACTACTTTATTGCATATACAATCACATGAGAATCGTTGTCACCGGCCTCCGAGGATTCCCCGGCATACAGGGCGGAGTAGAAACCCATTGCGAAGAATTATGCCCCCGCATGGCGGCCTCTAGGGCGACATCACCGCAACGCGTCGCAAACCTTTCTATCACGGAGTCTCCCCTCACACCTCCCTATCAAGGCGTCAAGTTCAAAGACCCTCAATGCCCCCGAAGAAGCGGCTTTGAGGCTGCCGTGCACACCCTCCGCAGCGTCTGGTATGCCTATCGCACCCAAGCCGACTTGGTCTCATATCAGGCCATCGGCCCCTGCATTGCCGTCCCGCTGGCTGCTGCTCGACTGAAGGTCGTGCCACTCACCACGGCCCGGACTACGACCGGCGGAAATGGGGACGACTGGCTCGGTTCATCCTGCGTGCTGGCGAATGTTTTTGCGGCCTGATGGGCGGACGAGGTGATCGTCATCTCCACCGTGATCCAAGACATCCTCGAAAAGAAACACGGCCGCACCAACGTCCATCTGATCTATAACGGAGTCACGCGACCGCCTCACATCACGTCAACCGACCAAATCCGAGCGTGGGGTTTGACGCCCAAGTTGATACATCCTGGCCGTGGGGCGTTTCGTGGAGGAAAAGAACTTCGACAAGCTCGTGACGGCCTTCTCCCGGGCGAGCCTACCGACGGATTTCCGGTTAGTGATAGCCGGCGACGCCGGACCATGAGAGCCCCTATTCCAAGTCGCTCAAGGCGCAAGCTGCGAAGCACGGCGTCGTACTGACCGGGATGATCAAGGGCAACCCTTGCAGGAGTTATATGCACACGCGGGCTGTTCATCCTCCCTCGTCGCACGAAGGGCTGCCCATCACACCAGCGGGCAGCCATGAGCCACCAGATCCCCCGTCTTAGTCAGCGACATTCCAGCCAACCGTGCCGTAGGTCTGACCCGCTGACTCGCTATTTTCATTACGACGAAGCAGGCCGCGTCGTGCCGCCCTCAACCCAAGCCCTCGGAGAGAAAGTGAATCGCGGCGTCGCCCACACCTCACGACCCGACGCGCTACGATTGGGATCACATCGCCCAACAGACCCTACGCCATCTACCTCCAAACCGTTCAACGAGAAAAACTACGGAGCAAACGTGCGTTTGACGTAGGCCATCCTATCGCTTACGATTGCTTGAGGGAATCGACCGAAAAGTTTGCGGCGGCCGATTTCCTTCAGCCGTCGTCACACTAAACTCGCGCAATTTGCAAAGTAGATTCACTCCAGATGGCATGCAATCCGACCTCATACAAAAATTAATTTGGGGCCAGATTGCATGCAATCCGATGCGATACAAAAATTGATTCGAATCAGATTGCACGAAATCCGATGCGATACAAAATTGATTCGGATTAGATTGCATGCAATCCAATGCCATACAAAATTAATTCAGATTAGATTGCGCGCGATTCGGAGAGAATCAAATCTGCATCCATACGTATGGAATACCATTCAGGCGGATACAAAATGGAGTGACATAAAAGTCTATGCCATACGGAAACAATCAGAAAAGTTTATGGATAGATGACGTCGATCCGGGGTGTATCAGATCTCGGTTGATTTCGACGGTTGCCGTATATGGGGGCAAAACGGTGGGCTGGATGCCTCGCTCTGGATCATCCTCGAAATAAGAGGCTCGTTGGGGACTTGTTTCGAGGATATTCAGCGGATTCTTCCCAGTCGGTTGTTAGGAACAACCTCCTCGACCCGACGGAGGTTAGCCGGCCGCCGCAGATCCCCCTGACGGTTCAACTCCTGACGGTAGCGGAGGGCGTTCTGCGGTGCCCGGCCAAGGTGGAGGCGAAGTTGTACGGCCCGAGAAATCTCGCGGGCACCATATAGATATAGTCGCTGGGCATGGTGGAGGACGGCGTCGATGGCCGTGATCGACGGCACGCGCAGGGGCCGGGGGCAGGCTGGGTAGAGGTAGGTGTTGAGGCGAATCGACCTCCCTTGTGGCGATCGAGGATGCGCTGAGGGCGAAGTCGCCGACGGCATATCCACCGTGGGGTCGGCCTGGAGGAGCATGCCGCGGTAGAGGCGGTTGAGGTAGGCTGGCGATGGTCGGATATCGTCCGCGACGGCTGATTCCTCTTCGACGATCGAAGCCAGGATGGAGACTCACGGGCGGTGAGGCGGATCTGCGCTCGGCGCGGTTGCGACGTGCCTCGGTCCAGAAGGCGTCGTATTCGCGCTTCTGCGCGCAGCAGCTTGTCGGCCGGGATGTTCCAATAGACCTCGTAGGTGTTGGGGGATGAACATCGCCTTGATGGTCTCTGGCGTGAAGCCCAGGTTGGCGCAGAGGTGCTATCGTCCAGAAGCGACCTGATGGCGGGGGCGTCGACCACGAGCTGATCGGCAAGCCGCTCGAGAGGTCGCTTGAGGCGGACGTTCTGAAGGTGATGCGGACGGGCGACTGGCTGCCGCGACGCAGATCGAGCAGCAGGTCGAGGTTGTTCATGCCCGGGCGGACGGCGTAGCGGCCCGTGGGCATGCGGCGATCAGCGTGCAGCGCAGCGCACGTGCGGCGAGTCGGAACGTCTCCATCTGGCGGCATCCGGCCGAGTCGGTGAGCTGACGGCAGAGGCCGTCGAACGTGTCGTCAGGGCGAACGTAGACGTAGGCCGTGCCACGCGCTGGGGCGAAGTTGGGGCCAGGAGTAGAGCGCCGCCTCCACCGCCGATGACGAGTAGGAGGAGCAGGAGGGGATGACAACTTTCAATCATCCGTACGCAGAGACTTCAGGAGTTTGATTTCGGCCGCATAGCCGTCCAGCTCGTTGGGCGTCTCGAGGTTGAAGGGCAGGCTGCGCAAGGCCGGGTGATTGATGACACGCGTAAGGGCCTCGCGCCGATGTTCCCCGCCGATCTTGGCGTGACGATCCTTGTGGCTGCTGAGTGTGTTGAGGCTATCGTTGAGGTGGATGGCGGAGCCGGTCGAGTCCGATCACATCGATCGAAGTCGGCGAGGACATCGTCGAGGCTGATGGACAAATGTCGTAGCCACCGTCGAAGATGTGGCACGTGTCGAGGCAGACGCCAAGATGGTCGCCCAGCTCCACCCGGTCGATGATGGCGCGTAGCTCCTCGAAGCGTGCGCCCCACCTCACCGCCCCTTTCCGGCCATCGTTTCGAGTAGCACTGTGGTGCGTTGTTCGGGGCGAAGGATCCGGCTGAGCATCTCGACGATGAGCTCCTGCACCCACCTCGACGCCCCTGCTTGACGTGGCTGCCGGGTGGAAGTTAGTAGTTGCTGGGCACATCCATGCGCCGCAGATCGTCGGCCATCGTTTCGGGTGGCAAAGCGACGGATATTCGGATCAGCAGCGCAGGCGTTGAGCGTGTAAGGCGCATGGGCGACGATCTGGGCGATGTAGTGTTCAGCTGCGAATTGCAGGAAGGCCGCGACGTCGTCCTCGCCGATGGCCTTTGGCACTGCCACCGCGTGGGTTACGGGGTGAAGAACTGAAGGTGTTGGCGCCGACAGATACGGCGGCTTTGCCCATGGCAAGGAAGCCTTTGAGGCAGAGAGAGGTGACAACTGATTCGAAACATGATTACAAGTCGTTATGTGGAGTTATGCGACTAAGCCGCGGGTTGTAAAGAGGGTTGTAGAGGGCTTGCGGGCGCTCGGTCGTTAAACGGAATACGCCCGCAAGACTGTTACCGAATCAGCCTCAGGATCCTCGCACGGTTCGGAGGTGCCGAAGGTCTTGATGATCTCGAAACTGTCGGGGTATTTGGTAGATATAAAACCAAGCGTAGCGGTGAATATTGTTGATGACCGCCCCGTGTTGCGTGTCGGGTCTATGCGTAGCTGGGCCAGGAGCAGGTAGGTAACGTGTTGCTCCTTGAGCAGGCGCAACATCATGTCCGGGTCGTAGATACGAACGTCCGCAGTTTGGCACTGGGCGATGGTTTGATCCAGGTCGAGCGTGTAGGGCACGCCCATCTGCTCCATCTCGCGGAGTGTCTCCGCTAAGTTTGCGCGTGGAAGGTGTAGACGCAAGCTGCCGGTGACGGCTTATCGCCGATCAGTGAACTTGCTTAGGGGCGTGATGATATAGCGGAGCACCCGCCCGACATAACCCCTTCGATCCGTCGGCCACGACAGCCACGAGCCCCGTATCACCTTTGAGATAGTTCAACGTATCGGCAGGCACGGTCAGTGAGGCAGGCAGCCCGGCAAAGTCGCGTCCGGTGTAGACCTTCGACATAGACGGCTTACGGCTGACGATCACGGCGTCCTTCTCTGTGTTCGTCGCGACCCATTGGCTGGCCTTGATGAAGTTTTTGCCAGTCGGGCGTGAAGCCGTAGAGCGGATCGCCCAGCAGCAGGTTTTGCTGCAGGATCGGGCAGTGTGCGACCCACCCGATTGCGGGTGATGTTCAACGTACCGCCCAGCAGGATGCGAGTAGTACCACAGGGTAGACGATAAAGAAGCGTCGCAGGCGCGCCGAGCTGAAGGCGTAATAGAGTGCACCGAGCAGGAAGAGAAGGATGAGGGATAGTAGATCGTAATCAATCGATCCTGCGCCCAGATGATCGGCAGAACAACGAAGCTGGCGAAGTTGAGCACCCCGGCATAGAGTCCCGCGAAAAAGCAACGGGGCATCACGACGCACCAAGATGACCACCAGTGCAGCGAAGTAGAACCTGTAGATGATGAGCGTCCGTGTGGCGCTCATGTCGAACCGGTTGCTAGTGTCCCAGGCATCACGCCCATCATTTGGCAGAGGAAGGCCGAGAGTAGACTCCGGGAGTTGTCCCAGAAGCGAGAGGAGTCCGGCGGTATCCTCCATACCCGCGTTGGGGTTGTAGTAATCCTTCGCCATGAGGTTGGTGAAGCTGTGGCCCGCCGCAACGTTCGGCCAGAGGATAGCCTTGACCAAGTAGAAGGCTGCGAGCATCAGCAGCGCCGCACCGACGGTATAGAGCAAATCCTTCCACCGGCCCCTTGATCGCAAAATAGAGGATAACGACGCCGATGACACAGAAGCCAATCTCGCGCGTCAGTCCCATCGCCAGTGTCAAGGCACTGAGAGTGAGGTACTTTCTTCCAGTCCTTTCTGAGCGTATAGCTCGTGTGCCACCCTCCACCCAGAAATAGCGGGAGAAGAAGTAGAAGTAGATCGACTGAAGGAGCATGAAAAGCGGTTCGCTGTAGGTGTACCCGGCATAAAAGAAGATGTAGGAGCAGATGGCAGCCAGCAGCATGGATGGGATCAGCACGGGCTGACGGGATTCGCCTCTCGAAAGCCTTATAAAGGAATCCAAAGGTGCCAACGGTGAAGAGGACGGAGAGGAACTTAAGCAGGACGAGCCGATAACCGAACAGTCCGACGAAGGGTGAGAGACGATGGGGTAAAGCGAGCCGTGATGCCGGGGAAGATGAAATGGTGCCAAAAAGTCGTCTGCGGCAAGGATATAGTCACAAATCGTCGCCGCTGAGGCTGACTTTGGCGTCAAAACATAACGATGCTCACCAGCGTGGCCAGAGCCATCGTGAGCATGAAAAGCCCGCCGATGTCGATCGAAAAAGGCGTCGAACCGTTGGGCGAAGGAGGTGGTGGAGAGGCTTTCATTGTTTGCTGATTATTTCGTTAGAACTACAAGCAGACGGGTGGCGAAGAGGTTGGGTAGATGGTTCAAAACCTTTTCGCAGCTTTTGATAAAGGATAGAGACGATCTGGGTAGAGCTGTCGACCGCCGTATCCGCCGGACATGACATATGCCAATGCGGGCATAGCGCCGAACTGTAATGGAAAAGTCGCCGATCAAGTCGCGATACTTTCGGCTGTGTCGGAAGATGCGGCAGGCGTTGCCTTTGGGCGGCATAAAACCGGAGGCGATCGTCCGATATGCGGGGCCACCGTCGAGGTTGATCTTGTCGAACCATGCTACAGGCTCCTTGTGAAAAGCGCCGCAAACGATCCATCCCAATGCGCTGATACAGGGTTCGAAGAGGATGACACGCCCGTGGGTTTGAGCACACGACGAAACTCGTTAAGTGCCGCCTTGGGGTATTCCAAATGGTGAAACACATCGAAGAGGATCAGGTTAGAGACGCTTCGTCCGCAAAGCTCATCCGGTAGGCGTTCTCCACTTGGTCGATCCACGGATTAGGGAACACGTCCGTGCAGATGCACTCCGGGATATGCTGCTTGAGGGTTTCCAATCCCTCGAGCCCAACTCTACAATCAACCCTCTTGCGAACGATCCACCTGCGCACCAATCAGCGCGTAAAAATCATTGTAGATGGTTTGTAGTATCGGCTTATTCTGCCAATAGGTTAGGTTCTCGTTAATCTCTTTGTTATGGCGATTGAAGTCTTCCATACTTCTATTCAAATGAACTTAATCTTCCGTGCGGCGAACGCACATCTTTATCAGCAGCCAACCGTGTCGGAAACGACTGATCTGCGTGGAGCCATACTGCGGTCCCTTGTATCGAATGATGATCTCCGTCATCTTCAGGTTTTAGTTTAGCGGCACCGAAAAAGCAGGTCGAAGTCGCCGAAGGGATCGGAAATCGCCGAAACAGGGAGCGGCCTAACTTGAGTGTGTCGTAGTCCGACTTGTAGAGCACCTTCGTGCCACAGAGCGTGTCCCAGCCCCTGCCCCAGCAGGTAGGAGAAGAGCACCCCGAAGCTCTTGTTGGCGATCAGGTTCAGGAGCCGCATCGCCTGCTTTTCCATCGGGTAAACGAGCCTGCAACCATTGATGAACCTCGCCCTCTACTTTGGCGGAGCGCCTCGTAAAACTTCGGCATATCCTCAGGCGGCGTCGTCAGGTCGGCATCGAGGATGAAGAGCATCTCGCCCGTAGCGGCCTCGAAGCCTTCACGCACAGCGCTGCCCTTGCCGCGGCCTGACTGGATGAGCACCTTGATTCGCTTCTCTGGATAGGCGTCGCGCACACGGAGCATCTCCTCGTACGTCCCATCCTCGGAGTGCCCTTCGACGAAGACAAACTTCAGGAGGCGCCGAAGGCAGGTAGCCTCCGGACGGCATTCTCAATGTTCCCTCGCTCATTGCGCGCCGGGACGATGATGGACACCGTCCGCTCGCACCTCCCGTCGAGGCTCAGGTCGGGCTCACGATTAGGTTCACCAACCAAGCGATGAAAGGGGGGCAGGTTCGCTAGCAGCGGTTGCAGAAGGGGTCAACAGCGGATATTGATGGGTAGCAGGATCTTGTTTTCACGGCTTTACCCGCTCGAAGCCCGTCAGACGGAGCAGATTGTCGATATCCCGCACCGAGAGCCAGTTCTGTTCGGTTGTTGAGCTTTGCAGGCCGAGCCGCTCGGCCAGCTTGAGGATTGGCTCCCCAGAGGAAGTTATAGTTGGAAATAACGATACGCGTACGCTCGTGGCATACTTGCGGCAGATGCTCAAAGGCGCGCTGCACATCCCAGAGCGACACATCGCCAGGTCGGACATGCAGATATAGTCAAACGTCTCGCTGAGCCGCAGCTCCTCGATGTCGTCCACCTCGAAGCGCAGCTCCGGGAAGGTTCGTCGAGCTATTTCATCATCCGTTCTGAGAAGTCGATACCACGCCAGGCTGGCCGCATGGCCGCTAAGAGTGTCGCCCGTCCCACATCCGATCTCTAACACGCGGTTGCCGGGCGGGATGATAAACGAGAAGTAGCGCCCAGCGAACGGTGGTAATAACGGCGCATATGTTTGTGGCGCTGCCGTTCGGGCGCCGTCCGGTTGTACTAATCTGCGATGGATTGCTTGTTCATTCGGGGAAGACGCATCGGCCGCCTCGTGTGAGGACAGTCCGCGCCTTTTTCTGATTGCGCGCGCAAAAGTAGAAGAAAGCCTTATCCGAAGCAGGTGTGAGGACCTCGTGTGGCTTTTTACGGCAGTCCTAAGTATCGCATGTCAAGCGGCGTGCAAACCTGTAGCACCCTCGAAGTATGCGCCATTCACACACCCGATAGACGCTCTGCCCTTGCAGCGCCCATCTCTGCCACCCCTGCAACGATTGCCTCTCGACATGGAAGCCATCAGCCAAGGAATAGATGAAAAAGCCCCGCCGGCATGAAACTACCGACGGGGCTTATCGCTGTTGCGGGAGGTAAGATTCGAACTTACGACCTTGGGGTTATGAGCCCAACGAGCTACCCCTGCTCCACTCCGCGATCTTGTTGTTAACGGCCGCAAAGGTAAAAACGATCCGATAAATGCAAAAATCGCCCGGCTCTTTTCGGGAGGTGTACCGGGAAGTAATCCCATCTATCGCCACAAGGCTACCTGCGGCGGCAGGAAGGGCTGCTTTACATTTGCCCCTCACAAATCTACAATTACGGATATGACAAAAAGATGCTGCTTATCATTTGCTTGACTGCTCTGGCTCTGTAGCGCCGACGCGCAGTCGTCTCCTGCGTTGGTTAGGATCGGCCGGCGTATAAGCTGAAAACGAGCTCATCAATCAGCTGGGGACTGGTGGAGAACCCGTTCGAGATGTATCACGATGATACACCTGGCTGGCCGGAGGGGCGATCTCGAGGGGAACACACCGTGGGAACGCCACGACCGCAGTCGATATAGCTATGGCGACCCGATCTATACGCAGGCGCTGCCGGTGGGCTACACCCAAGAGCTGAGCCGTTGGCTGGCTCGCGTACAGACGTCCTATTCGGCATCTACCAGAGCCAACGCCTCGACGGCATGTCGGTGGATCACCTTACACGCATCGCCTGGCCATCTATCCCGCCGTACGCTTCTACGTACCTCAACCGCCCGATGGTCCGCCTCTATTCGGGCCTTGGCCAGTGGGCATGAATGGAACGGGAATTTTTCAACCCAGACGTGCGGTATAGCGTCTTTCCCACTGGGCAGGTGACCTTCTTCGGTGTTCCGTGGGGCGTGCGCCGTTTGCCAACTGGGAGCTGGGCTATGGCGTAAAGGGCTACCCGACGCTGGGCATGGGCCACCGCTGGTAACGATACAGAAGCGAGCGGGTGAGGCTGAGATGGATCCATCTGAGTCCTCACCCGCACTTATATATATGGCCAGCACCTGGGCCGCCTCACTACGCCCGGATCAGGCCGCACTGGAGGTGGCAGCCTCGTACTCCAGCTGTAGGGTAACGTGGCTGATGCCAAACCCGTACGCAGCATTTCCTCGATGCGTCGGCCGATGGCTTGCGCGTCCGAGAGCGGCAGATTTTCGCAGAGGCTGATGTGCGCCTCGAGGTGGATATGTCGTCGTCCATCTTCCAGATGTGCAGGTGGTGCATGTCCTTAACCCGGCCATGTCCTCCGTGCGCCCCTGCACGGCGTGAATGTCCACCCCTCGGGCGCGGCCTGCATGAGGATATCGACCGTCTGGCGGACAATGCCCCACGTGTGCCAGATGATGTAGACGCCCACGGCCACCGTGATCAGCGGGTCAAGCTTTGCAATACAACTTCCAAATCCAGATGGCGATGCCGCCCAGGATGACGGCCACAGACGAGAGCGTGTCGCCGAGCAGATGCAGGTAAGCCGCGCGGATGTTCAGGTTGTCCTCCCGATCGCGATGCAACATGACGACCGCGATCAGGTTGGCCAGCAGCCCCGAACGTGGCCACGATCAGCATCACCGCGCGCCGCGGATCGGCTCGGGGTTGCGGAAGCGCTCGTAGGCCTCGACAAAGAGGAAGACGCAGATCACGATCAGCGCCACGGCAGCTGAAGAGCGCCGCCAAGATCTCGGAACGTTTGTAGCCAAACGTCTTGCGCAGGTCGGGGCGCTTCTCGGCGTGTCGGCCGGCCAGGAAGGCGATGAAGATGGCCGACGAGTCGCCCAGGTTGTGGACCGCGTCGGAGAGCAGCGAAAGGCTGTTCGAGACGAGTCCGCTGACGATCTGCACGAGCGTGATCGAGAAGTCTCAGCGCCGTTGCCCAGAGCAGTTTGCGCCCTTCATGTCGGCCCTGCGGTGGTGATGGTGCGCGATGACCGTGGTTGTGCGCGTGATCACAGTCGTGATCGTGTTCGTGGTGATGATGGGTAGGCATATGTGGATCTGCATTAATGTGGATTCGCGGACAAAGATAAGCAGCCCTCGCGGCGCACCTCGCTCTGCCTTCCATCACTGCCGCGGCCCCGGAAAAAGCGCCTCGTTTGTCCCATCGGCAGCCTTGTAAGCCCCGGAAAAGTGGCCTCGTTTGGCCTGTCGCGCGCGCTGCAAGCCTCAAAAGTATCTTTTTGGGCCCTTCGCCTCCCTTTGCAAGCCCTCCCAAAAGTGCCGTCTATAAGAAAGCCATTTATCAATTAGTTGATATTTACGCCGTGTGTTGATATCACTCAACAATCGGTAAAATATACGATGTATATACTCGATCAGCTCTATAAATAAGCTCTTACACACATCGCATATAACAATCACATGAATAACGGGCCAATTAGACATCGTATATTTGAACCAATCGATAGACGAGAGCTAAATACACAGCGTTTATTCGATCCAAGTCTCATTACTTGATTAAAAACACACTGTATATTTAGTCCACTTCATCAGTGGCGCATATACACGATGTATATTTGAACCCAATCAATGAAGCGAATGAAATATACAGCGTTTATTCCAACCCAACTGTATCACTTTTCCCAAGAAACACACCCGTCTATTTGGCCTGACTCAACAAAGCGATACACATATACATTGTAGTAACCACCTCAACGAGGTGAATAAAATATACGATGTATTATAAGAGGTATTTCTATCAGGGGACTGGCATAAACGGCCATTTTTTTGGGGCTTGCAGGGCTGCCGACGGGCCAAACGAGGCGCTTTTTGGGGCTTGCAAGGGAGGCTGAAGGCCAAATGAGACGCTTTTTGGGGTTTGCAGGGCTGCCGACAGGCCAAATGAGACGCTTTTTGGGGTTTGCAGGGCTGCTGACGGGCCAAGCGAGGCGCTTTTTCGGAGCTTATCGGTGCGGCGAAGGGGTGAACATCGATCGGTTTGAGGGTATCGTTGTAATTTTGTCAGGCAAAACCGACAGAATATACACACCAGATATGAAAGAAGAATCCATACAACAAGTCAAGCAGCGCTTCGGGATCATCGGTAACGACGCGACGCTCAACCGAGCCATCGACGTGGCATGCAGGTGGCCCCACCGACCTCTCCGTCCTGATCACGGGCGAGAGCGGCGGGCAAGGAAAACTTCCCGCAGATCATCCACCAAAACAGCCACCGCAAACACGGGACATACATCGCCGTGAACTGCGGCGCCATCCCCGAGGGCATCGATCGATCTCGGAGCTGTTCGACACGAGAAGGGATCGTTCACCGGCGCCCTGGCCGACCGCAAGGGTACTTTCGAAGTGGCCGACGGCGGCACGATCTTCCTCGACGAGGTGGGCGAGCTGCCCATCCCGGACCCAGGCGCGCCTGTTGCGTGTGCTGGAGAGCGGCGAGTCTCATCGGGGTCGGATCGTCGAAGCGCTCAAGACGAACGTCCGCATCGTGGCCGCCACGAACGTGAACCCTGGTCGATGCCGTGGCTCACACCGCTCTCCGCGAGGATCTGTATTACCGCCTCAACACGGTGCCCATCGTCATCCCGCCACTGCGCGACCGTGGCGACGACATCCCTGCTCCTCTTCCGCAAGTTCGCCAGCGATGCGGCCGAGAAGTATCGCGTGCCACCCATCCGGCTGGAGGACGACGCCCGCCAGCTGCTCCTCACCTACCGCTGGCCCGGCAACGTGCGCGAACTGAAGAACGTCACCGAGCGCCTCTCCATCCTTGAGCCTGAACGCACCATCAACGCCGATCGGCTGCGCCCCTATCTGCCCAACATCGAGGCCACGCATCTGCCTGTGCCTGTCGGTCGGCCGCAGGAGGACGGCAAGCTCTTCTCGAGCGAGCGTGAGATCCTCTATCAGGTGCTCTTCGATATGAAGAAAGACGTCACCGAGCTTAAGAAACTGGTGCACGACATCATGAGCGGCAGCATGCCGACTGCGGCCGTGCCCGTGGAGCCGCAGCCCGTGCCGTACGTCGCCCCCTAGCCGCATTCGGTGCATGAGGCGGAGACGGTCGAGGAGGCCGAGGCGGTGGAGGAGCCGATGGCGCTCGGCGATCTGGAGCGACAGATGATCCGTCGCGCACTGGAGCGACATGGCGGCCGTCGGAAAGCTGCGGCGGCTGATCTGGCATCTCGGAGCGGACGCTCTATCGTAAGATTAAGGAATATGGATCATTGGATTAGGGGCTTTAGTATAGCGGCGCATCTGCTGCGTTGCTCGTGACTTTGGCATGTTCGGTCACATACTAAAAGTATGCTCCTCCGCTCTCGGTCTTGGACGCCTTGCATCTGTCGCCACTCTCCAAAGCCTCTATTCATAATGGAATATGCACACATCTATCTATAAGCTACTGGCGGTCGTCGGGGTGATCCTCCCGGGGCGGCTGCTCCATCTCGTATCAGCTTTAGTGGCACGTCGATCGACCATACGCAGGTGCGCTCCATCTCCATCGGCGATTTCCCAAACATGGCGCCCTCGTCTACGGTCCGCTGGCACAACGCTTCACGGACGAGCTGAAGGACAAGTTCGTCCGTCAGACCAAGCTGCAAATGCTGCGCGAGAACGGTACGCTGGATCTCGAGGGCGAGATCACGGGCTACGAGCTGACGCCGCAGGCCGTGCGCGACGATGGCAACAAGCGCCCCTGGCCGCCCTGACCCGCCTGACCGTCACCGTCCGCGTGCGCTACACGAACCGCGTGAATCCCGGACAAGGATTTCGAGCAGTCGTTCTCGTCGTAGCAAGCGAGTTTGAGAACTCGCGCACCATCGATCAGGTGCAGGAGCAGCTCTGTCGCGAGATCATCGACGACCCTGTCAATCAGATCTACAACGCCACCGTAGCCGACTGGTAACCCTCGCCCCCATGACCCGCGAAGAATTTTATCAGCTACATCGACCGCCCCGCACTGCTCACGGCCGCCACGCTGCCCGAGTTGGCGCGGATCGTGGAGGCCTTCCCCTGCTTCCACGCTGCGCGGATGCTTTACCCTCAAGAACTCGCTCACGGGCGACCTCCGACTCAAGGGCGAGCTGGAGCGTTTGGCCGTCGGGGTACCTGACCGCGCACGCCTCTTCCTGCTGCTCCAGGACGAGGCCCGTCTCGGGACACGGCCGACGCCGCTGCGCGCGCGTCCCGCGACGGACGAGGCCCACGGCGCCTTCGGGAATCCTCCGCCTCAACCGACTATCTGCGTTGGCTCACCACAGACACCGCTGCGGAGCCGCCCGCCGAACCCGTCGCCGAGCCTAAGATGCGCCACCAAGACCTCATCGACTCTTCATTGCGCACGGCAGCGAACGCCCCGACAAGCGTCGCCTGCAACGCGCTGTCAGCGAGCCGACGCCGCCCGCTCCCGCCCCTGCCGACCGAGCAAGCGGCGGACAGCTCCTTCTTCACCGAGACGCTGGCGCACGTTTATATCCGCCAGAAGCGTTACGCCAAGGCGCTGGAGATTATCCGCAGCCTCAGCGAGAAGCACCCGGAGAAGAACATCTACTTCGAGGATCAGATCCGCTTGAAAAGCTGGTCGAGCTACAGCAAACAGTCATAGAGTATAGTAGACTGTTGCCCGCCTGCTTTCTTACATTTATTTTGCCGCCCGAAAAAGAGACCCCTCACCGATTTATTCATTTCAAAACAATAGAATCGCATGTACGTATTTTTTATCCATCTTGATTTTCCTAGCATCGATCTTCCTTATTCTGATCGTGCTGGTGCAAAACTCGAAAGGCGGAGGATTGGCCCCGGATTCTCCCTCGTCGAACCAGGATCATGGGCGTCCGCAAGACGACCGACTTCCCTCGAGAAAGCTACCTGGGGGCTGGCTGGCAGTGTCGTGCTGAGCATCCTCATCGCTTCGTTTATCCCCAAAGGCGATGCCCAGCAGAAGAACGAACAGGAGTCCGAGATCCAGCAGCAGGTGAACGACGCTGTGCCCGTAGATCCGAACGCTACAGGCACCGACTTTGGCCTCGCAGCAACCGCAACAGTCGGCCGAGCAACAGCCTGCTCAACAGCAACAAGAGGCCCCGGCTAAGTAAACTCACCCGAGAGGCCACAGACTGAAACATAAAAGCGACCGGAAGCGCAAACAATCGCCGCGCTTCCGGTCCTTCTTTTTGGGGGATAGAAGGCAGGTTACGCCTGCTTCCCACCCGCGCGCATCAGGATCGTAGGCCGCACGTGAGGCGCGCTCCACGATCTCCTCCTCGCCCGGCACATGCTTGTCTCTGCATCAGCACGCGACCGTCGCAGATGACCGTATCCACGCAGCTGCCGCTGGCGGCGTAGACGAGATCTCGAAATGAAGTTGTGGTTCGGGGCGAAGGCGGGCTGGCGGAGGTCGATGAGGCAGAGGTCGCCGTCAGCCTTCGGCGATGCGACCTGTGCGGAGGCCGAGGATGTCGGCACCGGCAGCCGTGGCGGCGTGAAAGATGGCGTCCGCATCGTGACGGCCTCGATCGCCCGCCACGACTTGCCGAGCAGCGACGCCAACTTCATGGCCTCAACCATATCGAGGTTGTTCTGACGAGGCAGCCATCCGTGCCTAACCCGACGGTGATGCTCTGCGGCACGCATCTCGTCGAAGTGGAAGCGATAGCCGGAGGCCAGCTTCATGTTCGACGCCGGGGTTGTGCACCACCTGACACCGTGGTCGGCCAGGATGCGGATCTCTTCCCTCATCGACGTAGAGGCCGTGTGCGATGACGAGCCGCGGAGAGAGGATGCCCAGACTGTGCAGGTAGCGAACGGGCGTCTCGCCCAAAGCGCGCGAGGCATTGCTCGGTCCCCGACGGTCGTCCCGGCCAGATGGAGGTGGATGAGCGTGTCGTGATCGCGGGCAAAGTCGGCCGACCATTGCAGCAGTTCGCCGGAGACGGTATAGATGGCATGCGGGCCGAGGGCGTAGCGGACGCGTGGGCCATAGGGCGGAGGCGTGGCGCAGCGACGCGTGATGTGGCGGCGCTGCGCCCGGCCTCTTTCGGGTCGGAAGTGATCGAAACAGGCCTCGCAGAGCACGGAACGGAGCCCCATCTCTTGACAGTCCTCGGCCGTAGCGTCGAGCTTGTGATCATGTCGAAGAAGGTCGTCGCCGCTGCGGAGCATCTCGACGCAGGCCAGTTTGGCGCCCCAGCAGACGTCCTCATGCGTCAGCTTTTCGCCTCATTCGGCCAAATGGCCTGCCTCGAGCCACTGCATGAGCGGCATGTCGTCGCCATAGCCGCGGAAGAGCGTCGCGGCAGCATGCGTGGGGCGTTGATGAGTCCGGGGATCAGGGCCTTGCCGCGGCCGTCGATCACGGTGTCCGCCTCGGGGGCGTCGATCGTCCCGGCGATGCGCGCGATGGTGTTGCCTTCTATAAAAAGGTCCGTCGGACGACCTGCCATTCGATTTGGACCGGATCAGTATGCTGCTCATACCTTGAGGGGCTACTTATAATGGTTGTAGAACCGGCCACGGCCTCGATGCCGATGCGGAACATGTCAAGGCCGAAGCTCTTGTTGGGCGAGTGGATGGCGTTGCGCCCAGACCGAAGCCCATGAGGACCGTCTTCAGGCTGAGGATCTTCTCAAACGCGGGGATGACGGGGATGCTGCCGCCACGGCGCACGGCTAGGGGCCGCTTGCCGAAGGCGATCGTGAAACCAGCCCGGCGGCCTTGTAAGCCGGCAGACTCGATGGGGCAGACGTAGGGCTCGCCGCTGTGCTTGAAGTCGACCTTCACCCGGACGCCCGTCGGGGCAGCCGCTTGCAGGTAATCGATCATCATGCGCGTGATGCGCTCCGGATCTTGATGCGGCACGAGGCGGCACGACAGTTTGGCGTAAGCCTTGGACGGCAGGACCGTCTCGAGCCCTCGCCCGTGTAGCCGCCCCAGATGCCGCAGACGTCGAACGTCGGCCGACAGCTGTTGCGCTCCAGCGTGGAGTAGTTCTTCGCCGAACACCCGTCTCACGTCGATGGCCCGCTTGTAGGCCTCCTCGTCGAAGCGCACACGGGCGATCATCGCCTTTTCGTCCGGGGTCAGCTCGGCCACATCGTCGTAGAAGTGCGGCAGGGTGATGCGCCCGTCCGCGTCGGTGACGCTGGCGATGAGCTTGCAAAGCGCATTGATCGGGCTACTACGGCGCCGCCGAAGTGACCCGAATGGAGGTCGCGGTTAGCCCGTCACTGATCTCCCAGTACGACAGCCCGCGCAACCCGGTGGTCAGCGAGGGCGTCCGGGCACTCACCATGCTGGTGTCCGGAGACGAGGATCACGTCCGCCCGGAGTAGCTCGCCATGCGTCTTGCAGAAGGCGATGAGCGATTCCGACCTGACCTCCTCCTCGCCCTCGAGGATGAACTTCACGTTGTAATGCACCGCGCCCGCGCGCAGGGCCGTCCTCGAAGCCCTTTGGCCTGATCATGGCCTCGCCCCTTGTCGTCGTCGGCGCTGCGGGCATAGACGCGTCCGGCGCGAATGGTGGGTTCGAACGGCTCGCCTCTGCCAAAGCTCTAACGGCTCGGCGGGCATGACGTCGTAATGCCCATAGACGAGCACCGTGGGTAGGTCGGGCGAGACGATGCGCTCGGCGTAGACCACCGATTGCCGCCGGTGGGCATCACCTCGGCGCGGTCGGCCCGGACGATAACAACAGTTCGCGCCAACGTCGGCGCAGCGGCCCATGTCGGTTTTGTGCTCCGTCTGCGAGCTGACGGACGGATGCGTAACAGGCTGAACCACCTCGACGAAACGTGGCTCGTTCCTCTTTTGATATACTCTTTGATCGTACTCATAAGGTGTTTATGTGTTGGTTTTGGCGGGGGTAAAAATAGGCAAACCTCAGCGGCGGCAGCGGGGCACAGGTTGATGCAGACTTCCGCCACTTGTTGAACGCCTCCGAGGGGTCGGAAAGGCCCAAACAAGTTGTTTGAATGCTCTGAGGGGTCGGAAAAGGCTCAAAACAGGTTGTTTGAAGGCTCTGAGGCCTCGGAAGGGGCGCGTCAGGACGCTGGCCAAGATTGCTGGGTACCAGGAAAACTTCGCAGGCGGGCTCGCAGCCGCCCCGAGGGGTCGGAAGGCCGTCAGGGACGCTAGCCAAGATTGCCAGGTACCAGGAAGACTTTCGCAGGCGGCCGCAGCCGCCCCTGAGGAGTCGGAAGGCTGTCAGAGACGCCGGCCAAGACTGCCAGGTACTAGGAAAACTTCGCAGTGGCCGCAGCCGCCCTGAGGGGTCGGAAGGCCGCCAGACGCCAGCCAAGACTGCCAGGTACCAGGAAAACTTCGCAGGTGGCCGCAGCCGCCCCGAGGGGTCGGAAAGGCCCAAAAATCACTTCTAACATTCTGCAACATAGACTAACTGACGGCCAACCATGCGGCTCTGGAGCCACTTCATCTTTGCGGTGTCAAAAAGAACACCCCGGATGTGTAGCTTCTCCTGATAGGGCTGCGTCTAATGGGTGTAACGACAGAAAACAAAGAGATAGCACATACAATTCATTCAAAACAAAAAGACAAGTAAGATGAAACACAAGTTTGGACCCCTGGCCGTATGGTCGATGATGTTGGCAATGGATGCCGTAGCGATGATTGATTTGATGAAGCATGCCCGCGGACGCCGCGCGAGCTATCGGATGGGAATGGCGGCGATGATCCCTGGCTGTGCCCTTCGTGGGGGCAGCGGTACGGATGGCAGCGACTGCAGTCGGTGCGTGTGCCGGCCGTTTGCGCAGCGCTGATGCTGCTCGCCACGCTCTCGTCGTGCAGCAAGGGACGACCTGCCCGAGCCTTTCATTACCCCAACACCCGGTCGGAACACACGGAGAGGCAGCATCTGTCGCTGCCCGAGTCGAACGACAACATTCGCCAGCGGAACCGATTCGTCATCGAGGAGCAAAACATCTTCAATCGAGGGACAGGTGACGCCCCCACGCCCAGTCATCAGGGCAACGAGGGCGGCGTGAAGCCGAAGGGCCGCTCGATCATCGATCAAACGGAGCTGAACGCCGAGAAGGAGTGATCGCAGGGCAGTCATCTCCAGAGCTACTTTATGAGAAGCGGGGCGCAGAAACCTTTATGAGGTCTTGCGCCCCCGCGCTGCATCTTCGCCCCTTTGTAGTTTTCCCACGTGGTGCGCTCCAATGGGTAAACAACCTCAAGAAAGAAATGAAAGTATCCGAACAAGCATTCACGAAGCTCGTTCATGAGCATAAGCGATCGATATACAGCGTGTGCTACATGTCTTGGCCGACGAGGAGGAGGTGGCCGACCTCTTTCAAGAGGTGCTGATCCGCATGTGGAAAGGGCTGGCGACGTTCGAGGAACGCAGCCAGATGCGCACATGGATCTATCGCCTGAGCCTCAACGTGCTCGTATCTCGTACGACCGTAAGAAGAAGTCGCGACCCGGCCCCGCGCTACCGTCGATGGACATCAACCCTTGAAGATCGCGACGAGGATTCGCGCCAGGTCAGCCAACCGCGATGACACGCATCAGTCGCCTGCAACCCTTCGGACCGGGCCATCGTGCCCTCTGGCTCGAGAACATGAGCTACGACGAGATCGGGCAAGTGGTCGGTATCAGCACCAAGAACGTCTCCGTGCGACTCTCTATCGCATCAAGGAACAACTCAAACGCATGTCTAACGATCAACAATCCCCTCTGGAATAACGTATGGAAACGAAACATAACGATACCACCACCGCGCACGAATGGGACGAAATGCGCGCACAGTGGGCCGTCCTGAACCGCAAGCTGAGTAACGAACCGCTCGTCGACGATCAGCACATCCGAGAGTCGATGGGAAAAATCTGGCGTGGAGCAAACGGATAAGCAAAACCCGAATGGCTTCAATCCCTATCCTGACTCTCTTTACCTCTACCTCCATTTTACAGGGAAAATTTCTCTGGCATTGGCCACCTCACATCACTGTCCTTTTGCCGCCCTACTCTTCGAGGCTGTTTTTATTTCACCAACTGCAGGACGCTCTACGACGGCGACTTGCTGACCGTCGCACGCCGTATCGTTCAAGTCAAGAAAATCAGGCGACAGGCATTCTTTTGGCAGACCCCGCCGACACTCGTCTTCTTTTTCTGGTTTGTGTATGAAGTGATCGGGGTGAAAGGCGAACTCATCATTCCTACATGGTTCTTCTTCGTGTTATGCCTCATCGGAAGCTTTCCTCATTGGGCGAGATCTTTATCAACGCCAAAAATTGATGGACGACAAAGTGCGTCCGCCAAATCAAGGAGCTTACCGAGGGCGATCTACCTCGCAGCCATGAAAAAGTAAAAGACATGGAACAATAAGTATCATTGAGCGTGCCGACGACGGAAACATATGGAGCGTATGCTGAAAACGTGCCCGGCATTTATGGCATGGGGCGCACGGCGGCGGAAGTGAAGTAGAGCATCCGCGACGCCATCGACACGGTAAAAGAATCACTCGATACCCCACCGCCCGCAGCCTTGTTAGGCGACTACGAGTTGGCTTTCCATTACGCCACGTTTGCCGAGACCTATTCCCAATCGTACACGCGTAAGTCGGACAACGTCTCCATGAAAAAGATCGGATTGATTTCAGACACCCACGGTTGGTGGGACGAGAAGTAAGCGTGAGGCATAGGCGTACCTTTGCACCATAAACCGAACAGAAATGGAAGCAAACACAGCGCACACTTATCGATTTGCCCGAGCGCGCAATCAGGGCATTGCAGTTGAGAGCCGAGACATCGGGAATGTCTCTCAAGAGGTACATGGAGGTTTTGCTCATACAACAAAGCGAAGAGCCGTTGAGTGATGAGCAGCTTTATAAAAACATGCTCCTGATGTATCCGGACGGAAGGAAGAAGCCTGAGGAAGAGGTTGCTGAGTTTAGAGCGTGGTTGAAGGATGAAGCTATCTGTTTTCCAAACGCTTCATTACAAGCAAAGACACTGGACAGTGATCACTAAGAAGCCCTTCATACCGTGCTTGAAGAGGCAGAGGGAGCAAACCGTTGAAGAGATCGGGAACTGCATGAAGATGTCCGGCTATAAGCAGGTCTCATCGGATAAGGATATCTGATCATAGGGCGATATTCATCCTCCGGACGGCTTCGTCCTTATTCTTTCAATACATCGTATCCCGTGGGGAGGTCTCACGGAAAGAAATATAGGAGTTGCTGAAAGGAGAATAGTCGGCAACAAGTCGTTTGTCTCTCAGTGAAAGATCGATTGATTTTGTGACACCCACGGCTGGTGGACGAGAAGTATGCGGAGTATTTCGCCGAGGTGATGAGATATGGCATGCGGGCGACATCGGGTCGGCCGACGTATGCATGGCTCACGGCCGTCCGCCCACCCGGGCCGTGTACGGCAACATCGACGGCTACCCCTGTGCGGCAGATGTATCCGCGACACTGCGCTTCGACGTGGAGCAGGTCTCGGTGATGATGACCCACATCGGCGGCTACCCCGGGCGTTACGACCCCCGCGATCCGTGCCGAACTCTACGCCGCGCGGCCCCGCGTCTTCGTCTGCGGCCACTCGCATATCCTGCGCGTGATGTACGACAACACCTCGAGTGCCTCTCGCCTCAATCCCGGTGCGGCGGGTATCAGCGATTCCACATCAGTGCGCACCCTGCTGCGCTTCGTCATCGACGGTGCCGAGGTGCGCGACATGAAGTGATTGAGTTGGGCAAACGAAGCGGGGAGGTGAAGCGGTAAGTCTGTTTCATAGGAAAATGGCCGGGTACGTGTGAGGGATCTCCTCATCATGTACCCGGCCATTCTTTGTTGTACGGCCTGCTTTGCGTATGGATGGGGGCAGAGCCACTTTCCATACCCCGTGCACAGCAGCGCCTTTCGGGGGCAGGCGACAGCTCAGTATCCTCGGCGGAGGGGTGAGATTGACAGTGCGGCAGCGAGATACCGCTCGGCTTGAGGGCCGTCTGACGGAGGTAGGGTACTCCTGTTCGAAGTATTCGCTGAAAAGTCCCTTGGCGAAGATTTGTCCGATCTGCTGTGTGGTCCAGAGCTCTCGCGGTTGCGGGTGTGAGTGGGTAGTCGTCGAGGGTCGACTCGAACGAGGATGGACGAGAAAGCGAGACGAGGCGCTGACGCGCTCGTTATCGAAGGCGTAGCGGACGAGTAGGCGGGCTTGAGATCGGACTTGCCGAAGAGGTTGCGGCCGACTCAAGTCGCGGACGGTCTGCTCGGGGGTGTGGCCGAAGAGGATGGGCGCGCAGAAGGGATGATCGATCGCCTCGGGCGAGACGACACGGTCGGCATCGCGGCGAGGTAGAGCACGCCGCGATGCATGACGGCGATACGCACCACGGGGTGGCGATAGTGGCGGGCCCGGCGCTGAGGCTGACGGAGTAGGCCACGCGTCCGGATAACGTGTCCCTTCACATCGACCACGGCAGCCAAGCCTCTGGCCAGGCCGCGCTTTCATCATCGAGAGGCGGATCTGCTGCAAAGCATCAGCCCCAGACCGATGGCCAGCAAGAACTCCACGCTGCAACAGCTGCTCCAGACGAAGCGTTTGGTCGGCCTCGGGAGGATCTTATAAAAGAGGATGATGAAGAGGTGAATCGTATAGGCGTTCGTGATACGGGCCACGAAAAAGAACCTCGTTGAGGGTAGTGCGGAGGCGCGTCCGACGCAAGGCGGGCGGCGCGAGCGGCGTACACGCCCAACGATGACGCGCGTGTGCACGGTGCTGATGCTGGAGAGTACGACCACGAGCAACCACCCGTGACGAGCGGCGAATAGTCGGCCAGCATGTTGCCCAACTGAAGGACGAAGAAGAGCGAGACGCGCCAGTGCGACGGCTGTGGGTAGGAGCATGAACCGGTAGCGTCGGCGACGCACCGGCCCCCAAAAACAATAAGTCCGACGAGGCACACGGCGGAGGAGATGAGGTAGGAGATGAGGTAGGTGTACGTGTAGTTCAGCACCACCAGCAGCAAGAGCGGCGTCAAACCGACGACTTGATTGTTCAGGCCGTGCACGTATATCCAAGCTGTCCTTTATGCGTGCGATGCGATCCATTGTCTCTCCTCCTCTCTCTCTGGTTATGGGCTATAAAATCCGTCTGTTCATCGGAATAACACCGAGGCTGGGGATTTGTTTATCACGCCAATGATCTATGCACGATCGTCCACGGTTTGGCGGACAGAAAAGGGGGTGCCCCGCGTAGCAGACACCCCTCATAATCATTCGTACAACGCACTCAGCAGATATCTACGCCCAAGACACGCTCGGCATGGTACGACGAACGCACGAGCGGCGCGCTCTTCACCGAACGGATGCCCTTAGCGAGCGCCGTCAGGCGGTAGGCCTCGAACTGCTCGGGCGTGACGTACTCCGCAGACGGGCAGATTCTTCGCGCGAGGGCTGCAGGTATTGCCCGATGGTGAGCGCATCGACACCGACGGCGTGGGCGTCGTCCATCAGCTCCTCCACCTCCGCAACGGTCTCGCCGAGGCCGACCATGATGCCCGTCTTGGCGCGACGTTACGCGAGGCGATGTGCTGGAGCACGCGCATGCTGACGTCGTATTGCGCGCGCTGCGCACGCTGGGCGTCAGGCGGCGACGGTCTCGAGGTGTCAGCGAGATCACCTCTGGCCCGGCTGCGATCACCTCGTCGACAAGCTCCGTGCGACCTTGAAGTCGGGGATGAGCACCCTACCGTCGTATGCGGATTCAGCCCTGATGCGACGGATGGTGAGGGCCCAGTGACGGGCGCCGAGGTCGGGCAGGTCGTCACGGTCGACGGAGGTGATGACGGCGTGCGGAGGCCCATCAGGCGGATGCTCATCGCCACGTGGTCTGGCCCGTGGGGTCGAGCGGATGGGGGCAGCCCGTCAGGGTGTTGCAGAAGCGGCAGGAGCGGGTGCAGATGTCGCCGCCGATCATGAACGTGGCTGTGCCGCGGCTCCAGCATTCGCCTTGGTTGGGACACTTACGCCGCTGGTGCAGATCGTGTGCAGGCCGTGCGACTCGACGATCTCCTTCGTCCGACGGAAGTCGTCGTTGCCACTCAGGCGGATCTTCAGCCAGTCAGGCTTGCGAACGTGCGCGGTAGCCATCAGAGATTCTCGAGGATGAAGTCCGTCATCCGCGTGTAGAGGTGAAGGCGGGTATTGCCGCCCATGAGGAAGTGGTTGCGATCCTTGTAGACCTGCATGTCGAACTGCTTGCCGAGCTGGACGAGTGTCCTCGGCGTAATCCATCGTCTGCATGAAGTGCACATTGTCGTCGGCTGTGCTGTGGATGAGGAGCAGCTTGCCGGTGAGCTTCTCGCCAGCTTGATGGGCGAGGTGAGCGCGTAGCCCCGGCGTTCTTTTCGGCGCGCATGTAGCGCTCGGTGTAGATGGTGTCGTAATAGTGCCAATCGGTCGGGGAGCCACGGCGATGCCCACCTTTGAAGGTGCCTTCGCCGACGCTCATGCTCATCAGCGTATTGTATCCGCCGAAGCTCCAGCCCCAGATGGCCATCCGTGAGGCGTCGACGAAGGGAACTGCTCGGCCAAGGCTTCTAGCGGCTGCCACTTGATCTTCGACCCAGGTCGCCCATCTTCAGGTAGGTGCACTTGCGGAACTCTTTCGCCCCGAGCGCCTGTGCCGCGGCCGTCCACACAGACGGTGATCACGCCGTGTGCCGCCAGACATTCTCCCAACCGAACTCGGAAGCGGTCGAGCACGGACTGCGAGTTGGGGGCCGCTGTATTGCGTCATCACGCACGGGGTATTTCTTCTTCGCGTTGAAGTCGGCCGGCTTCACCATCCAGGCGTTCCAGCTCCACGCCGTCGGCTGTGCGGACGGTGAAGAACCCTTCGGGCCGTAGGAGTAGTTTGGCGAGGCGTTCGCGCAGCTCAGCGTTGTCTTGCAGGGTGCGCAGCTCCTCGCCGCTCTGTCTCGTGCAGCGTGGCGATGGTGGGCGGGTGACGGAGGAGTGACGGAGTACGTAGAGCGTAATCTTACTGAAGGTGGCTGTGTTCGTACCCGGAGCTTGGAGAGGTTTGTCTTGACGCCCTTTGGCATCGACGCGGCAGACGGAGCGGCGGAGGGACCTCGTCGGCGGCTTCGAAGTAGACCGTGTTCGTGGCTCGTCGAGGCCGATCAGGCGGTGACGTCCCAGTTGCCGCGCGTCACTTGACGCTGCTCCACGCCGGTGGGGCGTACTGGTAGATGGGCGTAGCCGTCGCGCTCGCTGACGTAGAGGAAGCTGTCTCTTGGCTGAACCGCAGGGTGCGCACCCATTCGCTGATGTAGCGCGTGTTTTCGTCTTTTCAAGATGAGCTTGCAGATCGCCGCGTGGCGGGGTTGGCGAAGTACATACTGAAAGAGGCCCTGGTGGCGATTGAAGGTCATCACGGCCAGCTGGTCGGGGACGGTGGTGAACTCGATGCGGGGGATGTAGCTGTCGGCGTCGAGGGGCACGGGGATGGTCTTTCGTGTCCTTCGTCTCGATGTTGTAGGCGCAGTACCGAGACGGTCGAGTTGCGGTCGCCGGTGTTGTACTTGTACTTGTAGTAGGACGGGTAGTAGGTCTTCTCGCCACATCTCGCATCGAATACTCGGCACCTCCGACTCGTCGAAGCGACGCTGAAGGCCAGGAAGCGGCTATCGGCCGACCAGGTCATCATGCGGGTCATGGCGAACCTCTCGTAGACCCAGTCGGTGGAGCCGTTGATGATGCGGTTCGTGGCGCCGTCGCGGGTGACTCGCACTTCGGTGTCGTAGTCGAATTTCTTGATCCAAACAGTTGTTGTCCACCACGTAGGCGCACATGCGTCCGTCGGGCGAGAAGGTGGGGAGCATGATCTTCCGGCCCGACTCGTTGAGGGGTTTGATGAGCTTACGGCGGACGTCGTAATCGTAGGCTTTGGAAGCGCTGCGAGTGGCGATAGATCTCGTCCGACTCACGCCAGACGATGATGTGGTGTCCGTTGGGGCTGATCTCGTAGCCTTCGAAGTCTCTTTGAAGTCGCATCTGCGCGGCGGTACGGGTGTTGAAGAGGGTGTCCACGACGCGTCCGGTGCGGTATTCGTAGCGCACGATGGCAGTGCCGAGCTTGTCCATGGCCGTGTAGTGTTCGCCGTCGGGCAGGGAGCGCAGGTCGGAGCCTTCGAGGTGGGGGAATACTTCCGTCGGTGTAATCCTTCAGGTTGGGGGTTGGCTTTCGTGCCACCGCCAGGGCTGCGGTGAGGTCATCATCAGTAGAAGGGTTGTCTTTGAGTGTTTCATTGTGTCTCGCTTTGATCAGTGAAAATTTAGGGTGGCAAATGTAATGGCGGGAAAACGTTTGGCTTGAATAGCGCTCCTCCCGCCGTGTATGTGAGAAATGCCGGGCCCTCAAGCGTGAGGTACCCGGCACAATCATTCATTCTTCCGGCAGGGTGATGTCGGGCTGCCGTCGTCGCCCGGTTGGGGGTTGGGCTTCGGGTCGGGCTGAGGCTGAGGCTTGGGATCGGGTGCGGGCTTCGGGTCCTGGGCCTTTCGGCTGCTTAGGCTCTTTCGGAGTCTTGGGGTCCCGCTTTTGTCCGCGGCGGCTCGCTTTTTGGGCCAGGCTCTGGTTGTATGCCGTGTTGACATCACTGAGCACTTGGTTGATTCGGTCGATCAGTTCGCTGATCATTTTGCGGTCGTCGGCAGAGGTCGTGAGAGAGGTAAGCGGCCCTCGATGTGACGGAAGATTTCGTTCACCGTGTTGTCATTCTTGATGCGAAGGTCGACCCGGTGGGCAGGTTGACAGAGGTTTTGACTTGAAGCGCGACTCTCGCAAGGCTATAAACTCGCCATTGATCGTGCGCAGCTTTTCTACCAGCGGTTTGAGTCCGAGGGCCGTCAGATCAGCCACGGCGGCCGGCTTGTCGAAAATCGTTCAGCAGGCCGGAGACGTGTCCGGTCTCTTCAAACATATTCTCGTTCTGTAAGCCCTTGTAGGTGTCGACTACGAGGCGAAGCCGATGGCCGGCTGCCTTACGATCTTCAATGAGCGACTTTATCGGCCAGCCGGATTTCTTGGAAGAGCGAGGAGATGATCTCGTCACGTTTCTATCCTTTTTCAGAGATGGCGAGACTCTCTTCGGACGACTTTGTCTCGCGCACGACCTCCCGCCCTTTGTCGAGGTCGATCTTCCAGTTAGACACAGGGTGGCATCCAGAAGGATTTTCTCGGGGGCGATGGTTGAATCAGTCCGTACAGCACATCCTGTACGTCCACATGCATCCCCAGCGGGTAGCGGAGATAGATACTTTTAATGGCCTTGAATAGTTCCATGTATTTCTGTTTTTAATCAATGAATGAATAGGGGTTATCTCTATTGTTTATCTCAATTCTCATGTCAATCCGTATCTGATTAGGAACCCTTTTGCCTCAGGACTCACCAATCAGAATCTGATTAGGAACCCTTTTGCCCCAGGACTCACGAATCAGAATCTGGTCGAGGGTTTATCTCCTGTCAGACTCGCGAATCAGAATCTGGTCGAGGGTTATCTCCTGTCAGGACTGCGCGAATCAGAATCTGATTAGGAACCCTTTGCTTGAGGACCTGCGAGATCAGAATCTGATTAGGAACCCTTTTTGCTTCAGGACCTGCGAATCAGAATCTGATTAGGAACCCTTTTGCCTCAGGACTCACGAATCAGAATCTGGTCGAGGGTTATTTCCTGTCAGGACTCGCGAATCAGAATCTCGATTGAGGTGCAGTCCCGCGGAAGCGCCGGCGAAAGTAGAAAGATTCGGCTACCGCCACCCTTACCCCCGTCCCACGCCGCTCTGATCATTCATCCCTGCGGATGTCTGGAGGGCGAATGCACTCGCCCCTACCCCCGGGTACAATTATTCGGCCTACATGTACCCGGCAAAATTCGCGCTACCGCAGGGGCCATCGATGCCGTCTTAACTTTGCCACCGTGACTTCAAAGGGCGAGTCACACACCGTATTATTCACATCAAAACAAGAAAGGAATTGAGTCATGAAGAAGTTACTGCTACTACTGTTTCTTCCCCCTGCTGATGGCGGCCTGCACGAAGGAGGAGAAGTGTTGATATTAGCAATGTCATGAGTATCTGGGTGTCAGACGAGCTAGGAATGACCTGCTGGATCCGTCTTCCGCGTCACCTAAGGCCGTGGATACTCTCTAAACTCAACTTGTATTACGTAATGAACGGAAAAGAGGTCTTGTTTTACAGACCATATCTTGATTACCCTAAAGGACCTCCAGTGTGGGATCCCCAGGGCGGAATCACACCCGTTATCAATTAGATGTCGGTGTAAATATTGAATCGGAAGAACGTATCACAACGAGCATTTTAAAATGGGAAGACGGGCATCGAGACGTATTCAAAGCCGAGATCTATCGTAATGGTAGCATTGTCCATCTACACACAAGGTTTGGGTCAACGACTCACCGATTTGGGATCCGGCAAAATAAGATCGGCGGCAGAGAACCTATTTATAAGGTCAAGCGCTAAGCGCTGCACACCGATACAGAGGTCGGTATAAGACCAAGAGAGGCGTCGGGAGGGTAACCCAGCAGTGGGCCGCCCCCGTCGCCTCTCTCTTTCTGAGTACCCCTGAGGGCGTATGCTGTTGCGCCCCTACATGTACCCGGCCAAATTCGCCGGCGTCCGCAGACGCCCCTGCCTCGATCATTCGGCTCCCTGTCTGGGTCGTCTGAGGGCGAATGCAATTCGCCCCTACCCCCGGGTACAATTATTCGGCTTACATGTACCAAGCCAAACTTCCCTGCCTCGGCAGAGGCCGTCCGAAAGACGCCCATCCCTGATGACGCCTTCATTTGCCGCATACTCAGATATTCAACGTATATGAAGAACAACAAACTACTCAGCACAATGCTGACGATGGCGCTCGCCGCGCCGATCGCAGCGCAGAGTTGGCTGCCCCTCAAGCAACACGCTGACGGCGCGGCCGACCTCGTCAAAGAAGAAGCCCTGGTGCTCCTCGACAGCACCGGCGTCGTAGTGGCCGATAACGGCTCCGGCAGCTTCACCATCCGCCAAGTGGTGGAGGTGCGAAGCGTGCCCGCGGCGCTCCGTTACCGAATCGTCAGAGTACGACTACGACCCCCTCACCGCCTTCGCCCGCTTCTCCCGCGCCACCGTCTACAAGGCCGACGGCACGAAGCGCGAAGTGGACGTCACGAAGGCCGTCGACTACGCCGCCCCCGCCCGCATGATCTATTGGGGCGCGCGGCAGATCATGCTCGAGATCGGCGCCCCTTGACTCGGGCGACATCGTCGACTATGAGATCGACAAGAAGGGCTTCACCTACGCCCCTGCTCTCGGCCGGCGCGGACGACGAGGAGCGCTTCGTGCCCCCGATGCGCGGACAGTTCTACGACATTGTCCTTCTGGGTCACGACCCCGACCGTGCGCAAGGTCTACACCGTCGACATGCCCGCCGACAAGGAGGTGCAGTATGAGTTCTACCAAGGCCAGTGCCAGTCGTCCATGCGCCTGCAGGGCAGCGCCGCCTCGATGACGTTCGCCGTGGCCGACGCGAAGCCCTTCCCGAAGGAGCCGAACATGGTGGACCTCTACGACGTGGCGCCGAAGCTGATGCTCTCGTCCACCCCGGAGTGGAAAGACAAATCGCGCTGGTTCCACAAGGTGAACGAGGACTACAACAGCTTCGGGGCCGATCCGGAGACGAAGAAGAAAGTCGACGAACTGCTGCGTGGCAAGCGGACCGAGATGGAGAAGATCGCCGCGCTCACCCACTGGGTGGCCGACAACATGCGCTACTCCGGCATCTCGATGGGCAAGGGCGAGAGGGCTACACGCTCCACGCCCGAAGATGAACTTCACCGACCGCTGCGGCGTCTGCAAAGACAAGGCCGCGCTGCTCATCTCCATGCTCCGTATGGCCGGCTTCGAGGCTCATCCGGCGATGACGATGGCCGGCTACGCATCGAGTCGATCCCGGCCGACCACTTCAACCACTGCGTGACGGTGGTCAAGCTCTCCAACGGCCAATACATGCGCTCGACCCGACGTGGGTGCCCTTCCAGCGCGAGCTCTGGTCCAGCGCCGAACAGCAGCAGCACCTGCCCGGCCTGCCCGAAGGCTCCGAACTGCTCCAGACGCCCCTCTCGCCGCCGGAGGATCACTATTTCCGCCTCACGGCTAACACTGCGCTCGACGCTAAGGGTACGCTCCGCGGCGAGTTTACCGTCACGGCCGAAGGGCAGTCCGACGCCCGTCTGCGGTGGCCACTCATCCGCGGCCCTCGCGGCCAGCTGGCGCAACGCCGCGGAGAGCGAGCTGCTGCGCGTCTCGCCTAGCGCCCGCATGCTGAGCGTCGACTATGGCGCGCGATCCGCGCAACTATCAGGCCGGCCCGATCCGCATCACCATGAAGTTCGAGATCCCGGACTATGCCCTCACGGGCGACGGCGTCCTGCTCGTCCGCGCCCCATCTGCGCCCGCCTCTACCCCACCGTCCGCACCTATACGAACATCGAGCACCCGATCGCCCGACGCGTCGCTACGGCTTGCGGACGCCTCGCTCACGCCTCGTCGAGCTGAAGGAAACGATGACCGTGCCCGCGGGATACACCTCCGCCAGTCGCCCGTCGACGAGCGCCCTCAAGAGCGACGCAGCCGACTTTATCGGCTCGCTCAATCAGCGCGGCAACAAGGTCAACATCCGCCACGAGCTCACCCTCCGCAAGCGCGTCTATGACGCCGCCGACTGGCCCGGTTTCCGCAAGGCCGTCAAGGCCCATAAAGACCTGGCTGACGAATGGCCTCGTACCGGAGAAGAAATAAGCATCTCACTGGAACAAATAAAATGGATATCGACATGAAGAAATACCCGCAATCCTGCCCGGCCTTCTGGCCGCCTTTCGCCCTCGCAGGCACAGCCTGAGGCCGTCTTTAATAAGCTCATCAAGCAGTACACCTGGAACTCCGACGGCAGCATGACCTATCGCTACCGCAAGGAGGTGAAGCTGAACACCCACATGGCGTTCAATCAGCTCTACGGCGAAACGTTCATCATCTACAACAAGGAGTTTCAAACGCTCCGAATCAACGAGTGCTACACCCGTCAGGCCGACGGCACCATCGTCAAGGCGCCAGACAACGCCTTCAACGAAGTCCTTCCCGCCTTCGCCGTCGATGCCCCGGCCTACAACCACCTCACCGAAATGGTCATCACCCACACCGGACTCGAGATCGGCGCCACGATCTATTTGGATTATACCCTCACCACGGGCGTGGGTTACTACCCTTCCTCGACGTAGCCGAGACTCTCGAGGAGCATGCACCCGTGACGGAGTGTGAGGGTCTCGATCACTATGCCCGCCGACGACAAGCTGACCTGTGAGCATCTCCGGCGTCGACTCCAAAGAGCCGACTACGCACACCGAAAAACGACATGACCACCTACACGTGGCAGTTCCACAACCTGCCGGCCATCCCCCTCGAATCGCACCGAGCCTCCGAGGCCGTGCCGATGCTCTTCGCCTCCAACGCTGGCGGAGAGAACGGCATCGCCTGGCTCTCGGCCATGAAGGTGCGCCCGCAGACTGTGCCCGGCTCGTCGATAAGCTGCTGCAAGGCATCACGTCACCCGTCGATCGCGCCAATGCCATCCAGCGCTTCGTGGTGAACAACATCTCCACGGTCAACCTGCCCGTACTCCTCTCGGCCGACATCCGCGAGCCGTCCGTCGTCTCGCCTCGGCCTACGGCACACCCGCCGAGAAGGCCGCCCTGATGGCCTCCATGCTGCTCGCCGCCAACCTCGACGCCCAGATCCTCGCCGCCTTCCCCATCCACGCCATGCCCATCGCCGTCGGCGCCTGACCGACATCCGTGCCGCACCGGCGGCCGCTTCCTATCGCCCGTCCGCGCTGGACGCCCCGATCCCGCCCTACGTGCCACCCGCGATCAATTCTGGCTCACGGGTGACGACGGCGTCAACATGGTACAGATCGTCAAGCGCTCCGCCCGCCTCGCATGCAGCGCACAGATCACCCTCGGCAAAGACGAGGCGACCGTCGAGGGCACCGTCACCGACAGCGAGGATCCCGCAGCCAAGCCCGACTTCACGGGCAAGACACCGCTGCAATCCTCGGCCGGCTACACCGTCTACGCCCTCCCGTCCCACGCCACCAAGGCCTCGACGCCTGGCGCCTGACGCTCGGCAGCACCCGCACACAGCCCTACGAGCTGCCCTACGCCCTCTCCGAGACATGCGATTACACGATCGATCTCGGCGGTCGCGAGCTGAAGACACTTCCCTTCCGCAAGGAATGGGCGGTGCCGCCGGCAAGATCAGCCTCAGCCTGCAGCGCGACGGCAACAAGGCAACGGTACACCGTGAGATCGAGCTGACGCACCCCGTCATCTCACCCGAAGCCTACGCCGACCTCCGCGCGCTGATCCTCCTTTGGCAGGACAACGCCTACCGCACACTGATCCTAAAGGACAAGTAGGAGCAGTGGCATGCACCGTGAGCCCGACGTCAGGAGATACACCTTTCATTGGGCTCACGTTTGGTAGTAAGGTCTGCGTTTTTACTTTTGCCGCCGCAATGGCGAAAAAGAACCATTGAACGGGGTGTAGCGCAGTCCGGTTAGCGCACCTGCTTTGGGAGCAGGGGGTCGTGGGTTCGAATCCGCTACCCCCGACAACAAGAGGAAAGCCTCTTAAATACGTTTCGCGGCGTGTTTGAGAGGCTTTCTGCTCACCTACCCTCAGCCGGATAATAGGACAGTCGACAAGACTAGTCACGGGCTGTATATTCGCCCCCTCACCTCCATTTCTTCCGTGTCAATTTAGGTCGATTACGATTCGTAAGCCGAAGAGTAAAGTCGACGGCTTTTCACCGTTCTAAACGGGGTAAAAAGACCGTTTTTCAAGAGCAAATCAAGAAAGCGGTTACAGAATCGTAAGTCACACTCCGAAATGCCTGAAGTGAAATCCTCCGCAATCCCATCAAAGCCCTTGCACGGATCCTTTTTCTTCTACTTTTGCCGGCGTTTGAACAAAAATAATCAGCAAATAATCAGAGTAAAAGAACTTTTGCTTATGAACCCACAAGAGTTATCAATGAACGCCAACCGCTTGGTTGCGTTTTTGCAGAAGCCTGCTTCTGATTTACCAAAGAGCCGACATCATCTCGTTCATCCGTCAGAACGATATCAAGATGGTCAACTTCATGTATCCTGCGGGAGATGGTCGACTGAAAACACTCAATTTCATCATTACGAACGAGGGTATCTGGATACGATCCTGACCTGCGGCGAGCGCGTCGACGGTTCGAGTCTCTTCTCTTTTATCGGTGCCGGCGGTAGCGACCTCTACGCTATTCCGCGTTTCCGTACCGCCTTCGTCGACCCATTCGCTGAAATCCCGACCCTCTCCATGCTCTGCTCTTACTTCAATAGGACGGACAGCCGCTCGAGACGCAGCCAGTATACACTCCACAAAGGCTTGCAAGGCTTTCACGGACGTCACGGGCATGAAGTTCCAAGCCATGGGCGAGCTGGAATACTACGTTATCGTTCCCCAGGAAGACTATAAGGACTTCGAGGCTACGGATCAGAAGAGCCACCACGAGTCTGGCCCCTATGCCAAGTTCAACGACTTCCGCACCGAGTGCATGTCGTACATCGCTGAACCGGCGGACAGATCAAATACGGCCACTCTGAGGGTGGGTAACTTCACGCTCAACGGCTATATCTACGAGCAGAACGAGATCGAGTTCCTCCCCGTTGATGCCGAAGAGCTGCCGATCAGCTGATGATCGCTAAGTGGGTGATCCGCAACCTCGGCTACCAGTATGGCACAACGCGACCTTCGCACCGAAGATCACTGCTGGCAAAGGCTGGATCGGGTCTCCACGTACACATGCGCTTCACCAAGGACAGCAAGAACCAGATGCTCACCAACGGCGAAACTCTCCGAGACGGCTCGCAAGGCCATCGCCGGTATGATGGAGCTAGCTCCAGCAATCACAGCTTTCGGCAACACGAACCCGACGTCGTACTTCCGTCTCGTGCCGCACCAGGAGGCTCCGACGAACGTATGCTGGGGCGATCGCAACCGTTCGGTGCTTGTACGCGTTCCGCTGGGATGGTCTGCCAAAGACCGACATGTGCGTTCTGGCCAACCCGCTGGAGAAGAGAGTCACTTCGACACGGCACGAGAAGCAGACCGTGGAGATGCGCTCGCCGGACGGATCGGCCGGTTGTACCTGCTGTTGGCCGGTCTGGCCGTAACATGTCGCCACGGCTCGAGATCCCCAATGCGCTGGAGATCGCCGAAAAGACGTACGTCAGCGTAAACATCCACAAGAAGGAGAACGAGGAGAAGCTGAAATCGCTCGCCCAGCTGCCCGACAGCTGCGAAGCATCAACCGACTGCCTCGAGAAGCAGCGTAAAGTGTTCGAGGCACACGACGTGTTCAGCCCGGGCAGCGATCGACGGCATCTTGGCCCAATCTGCGTAGCTACAAGGACAAGACACTCCGTGCCGATCTCGAAGAGCAAGACCGAGGATGCTGGCGCTGGTGAAGAAAGTATTTCCACTGCGGATAATTTCCTCGCTCTAACGTTGTCATTTGATATGCTCCCGGTGAGAGGCCACTCAGTCCTCACCGGGAGTTATCGATTCCCCCAGGGCAGGTAGGGCGCAAAAACGCTGTACAACGTGAGTTCGGTGTAAGAATAAAGCCTGCAGGAAGTTTCTACGGAAGCCCGACCAAAAACGTTTTTGGAAATGCCTACAACACTGTTGCAAGTGCCCCGAAGATTTGGGCGTTTGCGGAGAGTCCCTGCAAGTCTTCCGGCATTTGCTTTGACGTTTGCGAGTACTCCCGCAAGTCTCCCGGCATTGCTTTGACGTTTGCAGGTCCCGCAAGTCTCCCGGCATTTGCTGGCGTTTGCGGGAGTCCCGCAAGTCTCTCGGCATTTGCTTTGGCGTTTGCGGGTACTCCCGCAGGTCTTCCGGCATTTGCCTTGACGTTTGCGGGGGCCCGCAAGTGTTTCAGAGAACTTGTTGGCCGTTACAACATGCTATCAATGACATTCTCTATATGAATAAGGGAATCTCATCCTTTTTGTCGAATTCACGTTGTACAACATCGATATCAAAGCCATATAGGGCTAATCCGTGCGTGAAAAGGACACCGCACCGGTCACACGCCCTCCCCAGCGTGAGAGGAGTACCCGGACAGATCTGCACCCGACAAAACGCGGGCAAATCCGACCAAACACTAGGATAATAAACCACCTCCGAGCGCGTTCTAACAGCGCATTTCGTGAAGCTATGGAGACCCGTCGGACGAGTTGATATATCCATATCTTTGCGACCCGTTAAAAATGATAATTAAGAATGAAGGGTAAGTATTACCGATCGTATGCGTTTTGACCCTCTTGGGGGCCTGTTCTGTCCCCAAAGGCGATGGCTTATTTTCAGGGGGATCGACCGGCTGACTACAGCCGACCTAGAGCGGATGAATCAAACCTATGCGACCACTATCGCGGCGGACGACCTGCTCACCATCAACGTCACGGCATGGAATACCACCGTGGTGGCACCGTTCAATCCTCCACCGTTTGCCTACATTCCCCAGGCAGAGACGTCCGTGGCAGCTGATCCGAAGCTCACTACTTATTTGAGTTGACAAGGAGGGATACATCAACTTCCCCGTTTTTAGGAAGAGTGCACGCCGCGGGCCTGACGAAGGCTGAGCTCATCGACGCATTGCAGACTCGAATCAGGGGAGTATGTCGATGGCGCTATGGTTCATGTGCAGATCGTCAACTTCAAAATCACCATCCTCGGTGAAGTGTCCCGTCCGGTAGCGTCAACATCCGGAATGATCGCGTTTCTATACTCGACGCTCTCCGGGATGGTCGGTGACTTAACGATCAACGCCAATCGCAAAAACATTCTCATTGTTCGCGACAACAACGGACGCAAGGAGTACGGGAGGCTGGACGTGACCAACCCGGGAGATTTCGCCTCGCCCTACTTTTTATCTCCAAGCAAAACGACGTCGTTTACGTCGAGCCTAATAATGCCAAGAAACGCAACGCAAACTATAGCTCCGCGCAACAGTATACTCACCATTATATCGACCATCCTCACGGCGGCATCGGTGATCACCACCGTCGTAGTGGCTCTCAGAAGAAAGTGATGGAAGCAAACAACCAACTACCGCGGGAGGACGGGCGCCCCGCCACAAATGATGCCGACGACCGCGAGGCCGTAGACTTGCGCCCCATTATCGTCGGTTACTCACGACAACGTACCACTATACTCGTCTCGGCGGCCATCTCCTCCTGGCAGCCATACTCTATCTCGTGTTGTACCCCAAAACTTACGAGATCATGGCCCGCGATGCAGATACAGGAAGACGCCGGAATGCTGGGAACCGGGAGCATCGGCCTCGGTGAAGCCTCCGGACTCATGAAAACGTTCGGCATCGGCAGCATGGGCGGTGGGAGCGTAAGCATCGACGACGAGATCCCACCCTGAAGTCCAGACAGCCTCATGCGCAAGATGGTTGTCGAGCTCGGTCTATATGCCGACTATCGGAGGCCCTACTCCCTACTGGATGTACGGTGAGGAACCCGTGCGCGTGACCTGCGACTCCGCCACGCTGACCGCCCTCAACGACGAAGTGGAGTTCAAGCTACACCTCACGGACGGCGGTGCAGCTGAGATCACAGCCAAGACCAAGGGACAGAAGCAAACCTTCCACTTCGACCGCCTTTCCGGCCGTCGTGCAACTCGACAAATGCACCTTCACCTTCACCCGCAACACCGAGCCGACGGCTAAAAACGACATCACGCGCCTCGAGATCACCGTCTATCCCCCCAGTTGGGTGGCCGAGAAGGCTGCGGACGACTTCCTGATCGAGGATTACTCGAAATCGGCCAACATCATCGAGCTTTCATGTACCGACTACGAACGGCAGCGGGCCAAGGACATGCTGAACGTACTCATCGACTATTACAACCACGATGCCTACGACTATAAGAAGGCTCCAAAGCGACGTCTCGCTGGCCTTCCTCAGTGAAACGGATCATACACGTGACGGACGAGCTGAGAAGGTCGAGAGGCCAAATCGAACAATACAAGGCCAGAGAACAAGATCACCGACGTGGAATACGATATCCAGTACTACGCCGGGTACATGCGTGACATCAGGCCGACTCATCGAGGCCGGACCAGTCGAACATCATTGCCATGATGGACGCCTTCGTCAAGAACCCCGCCAACCGATATAAGCTCGTCCCTCCTGCTCACTACAAAGCGAGACCGAGGTAGCCCCATCTTTCTCTACAACCAAGCCCTCTTGGAGCGCGAAAAAGCCCTCCGAAACTCGAACGAGAGCAATCCCTCGTCGCGTCGCTCACCACACAGAGTGGACAGACTGCGCGAGACCGTGTTTCAGACCATCAATAACGCGCAACAAAGCATGACGCAGACCCGTCGGACCCTCGAAAAACAGGGAACGCGAGGCTCCTTGACCGCATGGGATCCGTCCCCGTTCAGGAGCGCGTCTATGTCGACTACAAGCGACAGCAAGAAATCCTGCAAGGCGTCTATCTCATCCTCTTGCAGAAGCGTGAAGAGATCAGTCTCGCCCTCGGGCAACGTACGGACCGCGCAAAAATCGTCGACACGGCCTTCGTCAAAGCTAAAGCCCATAGGCCCCGCAAGGTGTTTGCTCTGGCTGGCTTCGTGGTGCTCACCTTATTACTCTCGATTGGGTGGATCGTCTGCCGAGATCGGTATCGCCTGCTGCGCAAGGAGCTACGCGACAGCCGCGAACGCTCGAATCTTGACGCCGTCACCACCCCGCACGACATGTTTGGTAAATACGGACTCGTCCTCAAGAATGCCTCCTACCTGACCCTCTTCGAGGTCATGCGCATAGCCATGCCGTTCATCGCGCTGCCCTACCTCTTCCGCGTCGTGGGCGAGGGCGTTACGGACAGTCGTCTTTGCCCAAGCCATCGTAGCTCTATTTGCCCTTTTCATCCATTTCGGCCTCGATATTTCGGCCGTGCGCGATATGGCCATCTATCGCAACAACCGCGAGCGACTCAACCAGATTTTTCGGCCGTCATTTTCATCAAATCCACCCTCGCCCCTTCTCGTAGGGGCCGTCCTTGCGCTGGCCATTCACCCTCATCCCCGCCTTGGGCGGCCTCTCGACGCTCATTCTTTACGCCTTCATCGCCTGTCTGGCTGACATTTTTCCTGCCCGTGTGGTATTACCAGGCTGTGAAAACATGAAGGTCCTCACCATCGTCCAGCTTCCTCTCCATAGCCTTTTTATACCGCGGCGCTCTTTCTCTGCATTCACCGCGAGGAGAGACTATCCCCTCATTGCACTGCTGCAGTCGCTCGGTCTGGTGGTCTCCGCCGTCGTCTCCTGCGGATATGTGTTCCGCATGACCGCATCCGCCTCCGCATTCCGCCGACCACGATACTCGTGCGAACCTTCCGCGACAGCGTCCCCTTCTTCGCCTCACGCGCCTCACTGGCCGTCAACACCTACATGGCCAAGATCATGAGTGGTGTATACCTCTCCGGCGCCGAGGTGGCGGCCTTCGACGTGGCACAGAAGGTGCTCAACGGCGGCATGGTGCCCATACAGATGCTCAACCAGGCGCTCTACCCCAACATCTCCCGCACACGCGACCGGGGGATGGTGCGCTCCCTGCTCCCGCGTGGTCACGCTCCTCGTGTTCGGTGTTGCCGCTGCGCTCTTCACCTTCGCTGAGCCCATTGTCCGCATCCTCTCGCACGGCGAGCTGACCGAGGCTACCGCGCTACTACGTATGCTCTGCGTCCAGCTGACCTGCTCCGGCTTTTCGGTCTTTCTCGGCACCTCCGTGCTGGTGGCCTTCGGCCATCAACGCCCCTTCAACGTCAGCGTCATCTGCTCCACCGTCGCACTATTCTTATCTGCTACTCGGTGATGATCACCCTCCACCTCAACTCCATCTACCTCTACGCCGGGGCGCTCGATTCTGGCCGAGATGGTCGTCCTCGCCTACCGCGCCTTTGCCGCCCACCGCTATTGGCTCATCTAAAATCGCACGCTCCGAGCCATTCGAAATCAGTGCGCGCTAAAAACGTGAAGCACATTTACCTCTGACTTCCTCCCCTTACACTCCTCCGTTTACCCTCAAAAACGCGTGAGTTCGATGTGCAATTTTCTGGAAATCACCTGCCACAAACTTTTTCGGCTCACGTTCCTCAGGCCATCGTAGGATGGCCTTCATTGAACTCACGTCTTATTAGAGCCTTATCCTACTAAAGCGCCCCGATTAAGGCTTTCGGCGTACTTTTTACGCTCGGAACAAGCACCACCCGCAATTCATGATTGACTTCCCTCACATAAGGCCCTTGGTGTCACCTTCTTAGCCTGTACTTCCTCTCCATGTTGGGTCTTGCCCTCGTAATCTTGTTGGAGAACCGCAACCCGCTGAAGACCATTCCTTGGATCATTGTCCTCCTCACCCTGCCGGGCATTGGTCTCGTCTTCTATTTTTCTTCGGGCAAGACAATCGCCGTCGCCGAATCATCTCCCGACGCACCTATCGCCGCATTATGCGCCCCTTGAGGCGCCGGCGGACCGCGTCAGGATAAGGTGAACGTACCGCCCGCTTACCGTCCGCTGATGCGCATGCTCAATCGGAACGGTCGCACGCCGCTCCTCTACGGCAGCCACATCGACATATACACCTCCGGCCAGGAAAAATTCACCGCCTTCCTCGAGGCACTCCGCAGCGCGCCACCACATCCATCTGCAATACTATATCATAGCCGACGACGAGATCGGGCGCTGCGTGCGCCAAGTGCTCATCGAACGCGCCCGGGCCGGCGTGGAGGTGCGGGTGCTGTATGACGACGTCGGCAGCTGGAGCGTGCCTCACCGTTTCTTCGATACCATGCGCAACGCGGGCATTTGAGGCCCACCCTTCCTGCGGGTCGTCTTCCCACTCTTCACCAGCAAAGTCAACTACCGTAACCATCGGAGAAGTCGCCATCATCGACGGCCGCATCGGCTTTATAGGCGGCATGAACATCGCCGATCGCTACCTCCGCGGCGTGTCATGGGGCGTCTGGCGCGACACGCACTTCCGCATCGAAGGGAAGGAGTCCACGGCCTGCAATCGTCCTTCCTCATCGACTGGTATGTCGTCACCCGCCAGCTCATCAAGGGCAAAGACTACTATCCGGACGAGAAATTTTTACGACGATAACCTCATGCAGATCTTCTCCGGCGGTCCCACCGGGCTGCTGGCGGATCCTGTTACAGGCGTTCATCTTCTGCATCACCAACGCCAAGCGCTACCTCTACATTCAGACCCCCTACTTCCTGCCACCGGGGCCTCACCCAGCGCTACAGACCGCCGCGCTGGGCGGTGTGGATGTGCGCCTCATGCCTCCCGAGGCGATCCGACACCCGGGCGCCCATCTCGCCTCGCATTCTTATCTCGACGATATGCTTCGGGCCGGCGTCAAGGTGTACTTCTATCGCGCGGGCTTCTTGCACTCCAAGCTCCTCGTGTCGGACGACGAAATCGCCTGCATAGGGTCCGCCAACTTCGACTTCCGCAGCTTCGAGCACAATTTTTGAGATCAACGCCTTCGTATACCATCGTCCCTTCGCGGAAAGTCTCCGCCGGATGTACATGGACGACCTCCGCTCCTGCGTCCCCGTCCGCGCCTACAGACTGGGCCTGTCGCCCCTTCCACCTCCGACTCATCAGAGTCCTTCCTCCGCCTCTTCTCTCCCCTGCTGTAAGCCTGGGGTGACCTCCTTCTCCTTGAGCGTAAACACGCACAACAAAAAGTTCGGATAGTCTCCCCATTCCAGGAAAGCTCCATCCGAACTTCTATCACAAACCTTTCGGCCTAACAACGTCTCGTCAACCGTTCACAACCACGCCACCGCGCTCCTCGCCCGGGCGATGGATACGTAAAGAGTGGCGCCTCCAAGTCCGATGCAAAGCAACGGAAGCGCCCCATCCGACGACTCCAGAACCATCCCGTGAACCCCACAGAAGCCGCTCGACGCGAACAGGCGAATTGCACCCTCTAAGTCCTCCTTGCTGATCGGCGTCGCGACGTACACAGCCCGATCGAACGTCATGCTCATCTGCCACCAAGCGCAACACATATCGATCCTCGTGCTCCTCAAACCATACCGGCGCAAGACCAGCAAACACAAACATCAAACCGGGAACTCCTCCGCCCCAAACAAGCCACATCGAGAGACTTGCTCCCGGCAATAACAGACACACTACACGCCACGTTCGCCACGAGCACTATCGCCGTCAGCGTTTTTACAAACGTGGAATACTTTGCGCGCACACGACGCGGCAATACAAATTGATTTTCCATGAGGTTCCTATTTTAGAAGTGAAGAAAGTCAGATGTGAGAACGTATCTAATAAGAAAAGATGGCGATCATCGCCTTGATCTTCGTCTTCCATCGAAGGAAGGAAAAAGGATGCGAGGGCTGGGAGCAACGCCCCCGACACACCTGTCCGACGAATGAGCACAAAGATAAATTTCTCCCCTACATCATTCCTTCCGACAGCGCCTTCCAGAGCGCGTCGCCAGCGAGCACGGAGCGACGATCTCGACAGACAGTCCCGAGACGGGGTGCGTGAAGGCGATGCGGCGGGCATGCAGACTGATGCCGCCGTCCGGATTGGAGCGTTCGGCACCATACTTCAGGTCGCCCTGATCGAGCAACCCATGTGCGCCAACTGGCAACGGATCTGATGATGGCGGCCCGTACGGAGGTCGATCTCCAGCAGGTGATAGCGGTCTGAGGAGGCCAGCAGACGATAATGAAGCTCGGCGCGACGTGCGCCTGGCCGGTCGGACTTGCAGACGAGCTTTTTGTTCTGTCGCTCGTTGCGCCAAAGCCAGTCGACGAGCACGCCCTCGGCTCCGTCGGTCGTTGGCGCACGATGGCCCAGTACGTCTTACGGACGCCACCGTCGCGAAAAAGCGCATTCATACGCGCCAGCCCCTTGCTGGTCTTAGCAAAGACGACAGCGCCCGTGACCGGTCGATCGAGGCGATGCACAACACCGACGAACACGTTGCCCGGCTTGGCATACTTCTCTCTGATCCACTCCCGCAGCTCATCGGCCAGTGAGGGATCTCCTGTCTTATCGCCCTGCACGATCTCATGGCACGTCTTGCTGACGGCGATCAGGTGATTGTCTTCGTAAATGACTTGCATGTGCGTTATCCTTTCAATAGGCCACACCGATCAAGATAATCGATGAGCCGTTTAAGATGCGTTCGTTACGGCGGACAATGTCGTCCTCGGTGAAGTCCGTCTGTCGATCAGCCAGCTCGAGCAACTCATAGATCCGCGTACCGTTTTTGCCTTTACTCGTCTTGCCTTTACCTGTCTGCCGACCTTTGTAGAGGGCGGCTTTGTCGGCAAAGCGATAGTCCGAGGCGCGGATGTTGATGCGTTGTTCCAGCAACGACTTGTTTCCGAGCAGTTCGATTCGTTGCTGTATGGTCGATGAGGGTTGCGCCTCCACGCGATTGCGAGCGTAGATATGTTCGATGTGGAAGCTACAGCCGAGGTCTAACAGTTCTTGCTCGTCGAACTGAAAAGCCCACCACGCAAGCATTGATTTTTGTGATCGGGCGCCAGTTGCTGAACTGGTAATTGCGGAACACGCTGATGAAGTCCTCGCGCTCGGATCTGAAGTCGGAAAACGTTACTTCCTCGCCCTGGACAATCCGCTCCATCTCCTGAAAGGCCGGTTTTACGGAGTGTGTCCACACCCCGGTTGGTCAACGTGTACGCCCAAATGAAGGCGGTGATACGCTCGAGAAATTGGAAGAACGGTGCCTCCTCCAGTAGGCCGTCTGGCTGACGGTGATGCAGGAAGTAGACTGAGGTGAGGTAGGTCCACATCCCGTTGAGGGGCATGGTTCAACACGAAGAGGCGGCGGAGGATCTTGTCTGAGAAGCGCTCCTTGTTTTGGATGCGCACGTCGCTCCAGAAGTCAGCCAAGGCTTCGATGTGCTCGAGCGTCTGCTCCTTTTTGAGGAGGGCGTAATTGTTCCGCTCGTAGAACTTGCGGAGGCCTTCCGTCGACGTATTTGTATTGCCCTGCATGCGCGCAGATAGTACATGTAGCGCGTGAAGAGTTCATCCATCGGCGATCCGCCGACAGACTTCTTGAAGGTAGATGAGGGCGAACTCTTCCAACCGTTTCCATCGTTCGATAAAGACGTCCTTCAGCCCCATGGCCGCGTAGTGTTTGTAGCACTGCGCTTTGAAAATATCGGCGTCCGAGAGTGGTTTTGCCGCGATCGTTGGAGTGTGGAGAAGATCTGTAACGCGGAGTCCTGATTATCCGCCTCAATGGGCAGCAGGATGCAGTTATTCAGAATACGCACAGGCAGGTAGCGGAAATAGCTCGGATAGTCGCTCAAAAAGGCATCGATCTTCTTCTCAAAGAAGCGGTAGTTCTCGGCATAGCGGCTTTTTATAGTTGTCGTTGGCCTGACCACTTTTCAAGATCTCAAGGAACTCGTCCTTGTCTTCATCCGTAGCCACCTCAGGTCGATCTTGAAGTGCGTTTTTATTCGCTTCCTTAAACGCATTGGTCTTCCATATGCACTGCTCGATCATTTCCCGCATCTTCTTCGTCTGCTGATCCTCTTGGTTGAAAGACCTTTCATAAAAGGCACGCAACAAGAGCAGCAAAGTGGTGAGGCGCTGCTGTCCGTCGATGACCTCTTGCTTTCCTTGTCTGTTTTCAAAGGTTACGATGGGGCCGAGGTAGTATTCGTCGGAATCATCATTAAAGCGCTCGATGTTGTTGTCCGGAATGGCGAAGGCGAAAAGGTCGTCCCATAGGGTCTGACATTCGCTTTCGCTCCAGGCATAGGGGCCGCTGATAGTCGGGGATCAAAAGTCCGACCGCTTATCGGAGAACAGTTCGATGACCGTCTTTTGGTCAATGTTGAGCTTGGACATATTTCTACTGCTACGTGTATGAATAACGCAAGAGAGGGAGCGGAGCCGCTACGGCTTTCCCCTCTCTCTGTACAATCGATACGCTGCGGATACTTACATGTTCATGCCGCCGTCCACCTGGATGACTTGGCCGGAGACGTAGGACGAAAAGGTTTGAAGCAAGGAACACGGCTACGTCGGCTACATCGTCCGGGGTGCCGCCGCGACGAAGCAGGATCTCTTCTTCCATTCTTCACGTACGCTGTCGGGCAGGGCTTCCGTCATGGCTGTCTCGATAAAGCCCGGGGCGATGGCGTTGGCGCGGATGCCTTTCGGTCCCATCTCTTGGGCTACGGACTTGGCCAGGGCGATCATTCCGGCTTTCGAGGCGGCATAGTTGGTTATGGCCGGCGTTGCCGTGGACGCCTACGACAGAGGCCATATTGATGATGCTGCCGCCGCGACGACGCATCATCACGGGTACACAGGCGTGGACAAAGTTGAAGGCTGACTTGAGGTTGACGGCGATCACGGCGTCCCACTGGGCCTCGCTCATGCGCAGCATCAGGCCGTCTTTGGTGATGCCGGCGTTGTTGACGAGGATGTCGAGACCGCCGAAGTCCTTCACCACTCCCTCGACGGTCTTATGGGCTTCGTCGAAGTTGGCGGCGTTCGATGCGTAGCCTTTACGCGTACGCCGAGGGCACGGATCTCTTCTTCTGTGGCGCGACCGTTGTCGTCGATGGCGAGGTCGGTGAATGCGATGTCTGCTCCTTCCGAAGCGAAACGCAGGGCGATGGCTTTACCAATGCCGCGTGCGGCGCCCGTGACGAGGGCGACTTTTTCCTTCTAATAATTTCATTGTTATACGTCGTTTTGGGGGTTAATCGTAGTGGGATCTTCTTTTTCTTCCCTTGATGGAAGGAAAGAAGCAAAGAAGATCAAGGCCCCACCGGGGCCGGGGAAGTTGACCGGGTACATGGGATTATACCCGGGTACACGGGATCATACTTTGATCAGCGTGGCGCCGGCGGAGTATCCGCCACCGAAGACGCTGAGGCAGACAAGATCGCCCGCCTGGAAGCGTTCGCGGTTTTGGGCGTAGACGAGGGCGGAGCTGGCCGAGCCGGTGTTGCCGAGTTCAGCGATGTTGCTGAGGATCTTCTCCTCGGGGGATACTGTTGCTGGTGGCGATGTCTCTTGAGGATACGCATGTTGGCTTGGTGGCCGATGAAGTAGCTGAGGTCGTCGAACGTAGCCGTGGTGCGTGAGCAGACGGAGGGCGTTCTGCGGCATGTAGGTGCAGGCTTGCAGGAAGACATCCTTGCCTTCGGGCATGCGTATGCCGCCGTCGCGGGGCCCGAAGCTGGATGCTTTCGGGGCCTTTACCGATGGTGCCGAGGGGCTTCGGTGTGAGACCTCGAGGACTTCGGCGTCTGTGTCCGCTATGCGTTCGTTGGAGAGGAAAAAGCGACGGCGGCGTCGCCCCAGAGGTGGCCCTGACTTGGGATCGTCCTCGTTGCTGTAGGCCGTGTCTCTTATCGCCGCCGATGATGAGCGCACGGTGGGCCTGCCCATTGCAAAATAGCCTTCGACGACCTCGAGCGCATTGATAAACGATGAACAAGCGGAGGAGGCGTGAAAGGCTTTGGCGTGGGGATGGCATAGTGGTGCTGGGCGACGTGGGCGGCGGTGCCGACGGTGTCGTAGGGGAGTAGGTGGCGGCGATGAGGGAGGTCTACCTCGCGGATGTCGTAGGGGAGACGGGGCGGGGCGTCGTAGATGGCCTCGAGCCCCATCGTGTTGATGTTTTCATCGGCCGCAGCGCGGAGCGTGTGTGGATGCCGGTGCGCTGGACGATCAGTCGTCCGTGAGGCCGGTCTTTTTCGGTGTAGTACGAGTTGGGTATCCGTTGTTTGGGAATGTGAGTACCCGGTCGTGTTAATATACATTGTGCTTGACTTTGATGCCATTGAAGATGATGTTCAGAACGTTCTGCCGCTCGATGCCTTTACTCTTGCCCCACCCGTTGATGTGACCGCGGATGTAGGGTACTTCGAGGCCTTTGAGGGGCGTGATGGATGATGTAGGCCGTCATGTCGATGTCGGTGATGGAGAAGAGACCCTCGTTGACGCCGTCGTTGAGGATGTCGCGCAGGATTTCCGTCTCTCGGAGGTCGAATTTCTTGCGGGCCTTCTCCACGCGCCAGATGTCGCGAAAGAAGGCAGCGCGGGTGTGCCATTGCGAAAGACAATGGCCTTGACGGCGTGGAGACGCATATAGATGTATGTGATCAGCTTTCTATCGGCTGGCAGTCGGCGTGCGGCCACCTCGAGGAGGAGTCGACGAGCTTGTCGAGCTCGGCCTCGACGACGGCGTCGAACGTCGTCCTTGCTTTTGAAGTAGGTGTAAAGTGTGCGGCGGCCCTTTTGCGAGGCTTGGGGCAATATCGTTCATCGTGGTGTTTTGGAAGCCCATGCAGGCAAAGAGTTGACAGGGCTACGTCAACCAATACTTCACGCGTTTTGGAGACAGAAATGAGACACGGACACTGCACACTTTCCGATTGATTTGTGCGCAAAGTAGACAAAAAGGCGATTTACAGATCGCAACTCCGAGCCCGTCGTGGGCAAAGGACCACGCCGACGAGTCATTGCTTTAGCGCCAAAGCGCAGCATTCAGAGTGCGAGGCGCAAGCGAAACATACGTCAGGTCATTCAGTGATCAAATTTTGTTCACGCGTGATCAAATTTTCCCTTAAGCAGAAGAGCCGATGTCGAAGCAAGTGGACTGATTGTTGGGCGGAAAGGGGTGGATATGCATCCGATTGCGTCGAGCGTAAAAGGCAGAAAAGTGCGGATCCGAGCAAGAGTTCAGTTACCAAACCATTACCGTGTCTGGTGGTAGGTAACGATGGTGTAAAAGACAGAGTAACTGAACCTTTCTCGCACACGATTCTTTTGCATTGATATACAGGAATCTGCACAGGTAACAGGGCGCTTTGGACCGGGTAACTTTGCCCACAGTTTTCAAAGCGTATGGATGACATGAAAATGAAAGGTGTTGCTCTACCTCAAAAAGAGCAGTTGCGACAGGTCAGGCAAGGCGCCGATCATGGGACGTATCACGCTGGGGCGTTCCATCGCACAGTTCAGTTGCAAGCTGTTCTGCAATCCCGATTTATGGAACCCGCGCGAAAGTCGGATGGACGGGAAGAGTCGTGAGGCCGTTGAAGTCAATGGACGGTTGGACAACCTTCTCCTCGCCGTTCAGGCCTCCCTATCAGTCCTTCGCTTGCAAAGAGTTCACCGTTTGAGCGCAACGGACATCAGGGAGCATTTCCAAGGGCGGTGTGCGAGTCGAACCATGCTTTTTGGAGCGGTTTGACGGCCTGATCGAGAAATGAAGGATCACGTTGGTGTAGACATCAGGAAAGATTCTTTGGCCGCGTGCCGTCAGACAAGAGCGCGATTGCGGCAGTTCATCCAAGCGAAATACAAAGTCTCCGACTTGGCCTTTTTCGCAGCTGACGGAGGACTTCATCAAACAATTCGAGGCAGTATGTAATCGGAGAAGTTGGTCTGAAACAAAGCACCTGCTATAACTGCAGTCGTCCTTATCAAGAAGGTCTGCAAACTGGCTTATCGCGAAGGAGCGGCAGACTCCTTGCTATTCGACAATGTGCACGTGGACAAGGGAGATAGCCGATTACCCAAAGCGCTCGACAAGGAGGCGTTAGACAAGTTGAAGGCGCTGCATTTTTGACAGTTTGGACGAGGATACGAAAACCTCCCGCGATGTGTTTCTTTTTCGCCTGTTGCACCGGTGCCGCCTGTGCGATCTGATGACGCTGAACCATAAGCATCTTATTCGCGACGACGAGGGAGCCCTTTGGCTGAAGTTCAACAGGCAGAAGACGGGCGTCCTCTGCCGCGTAAAGCTGTTGCCCGAAGCTCTTCGATTGTTGGAGCAGCTACACAGCGATGCAAGAGACACTGCTCCTTATATGAATTATGCTACCTATTTGTCTTGTCTGAAAGCTGATCTCACTAAGGGCCGGACTGTCTTTACCTATCACCACACACACCGCCCGGCACACCTTCGCTACGCTCATCACCTTGGAACAGGGCGTTCCCATCGAAACCGTAAAGCAAGATGCTTGGGCATAGTACTGTGCGCATGACCGAACGATATGCGGAAGTCACTCCCCAAAAAGCTATTTGAGGAGTTTGATCGCTTGATCGCCTTCACCGAAGATTTACACCTGACCATTTAACCGAAACCGATATGAGAAGTACATTCAAGATCCTGTTTTACATCAACAGACAGAAGACGAAGACAGACGGCAAGACAGCCATCTTTTGCCGTATCACCATCGATGGCGAAGTACGGTGATGACAACCGGCGAGGAATGTCTGTCGACCGAATGGAACAGCGGACAGGGAACAACCGGCGAAAAGAAAATCAATCAACGCCTCGCGGCATTCAGGGAGCTTGTGGAAAAGACTTACGCGGAAATGCTTACGAATGACGGCGTGGTCAGTGCAGAACTGCTCAAGAACCGTTTGCAGGGTGTTACCGCCGCGGCACCGACTACCCTTTTTGACCATGAGTAGGGCGGAGTTGCAATCTGTAAAAGCATGCGTGGGTAAGTCAAGATCTGAGGGCACCTATCGAAATCACACCTATTCGGACAAGATGCTTCGCAGTGGATAGCAGACAAAGGGCGAAAGGACATGCCCATCCACGCTGTTACAGAAGACTTGTTTGAGGAGTTCCGCTTCTATATCAAAAAGAAGCGGTTTGCAGCGAAGACGATTAATCGACACCTCTGCTGGCTCAGCCGATTGATGTATCGTGCAGTCAGCCAAAAGATCATCCGCTATAATCCTTTTGAGGACGCTACCTACGAAAAGGAAGAGAGGAAGATTCGCTTCTTGCAAAAGAGTGATATAGCCAAAGCTCATGGCGCTGAAAGTGAACGACAGGGAAGCAGAGCTTGCCCGACGGATGTTCCTCTTCTCTTGCTTCACCGGACTGGCCATTGCGGACATGGAGTGCCTAAAGTTCTCTCATATCCAAACGTCGGCCGACGGTAGGAGGTATATCCGCAAGGAAGGCAGAAGACGAAAGTGGAATCCGTCGTACCGTTACATCTGATCGCGGAGGAGATCCTTAGCAGATGCCAAAGAGGAACAAACGATGAAAGAGAAAGGTGACTGCCTTGTCTTTTCCTTGCAGCTGTAGCCGCAGTACGATGAATAACAACGACTGAGCACTGTGGGCAAAGCCTGTGGCATCGAGACAACGCCTGTCTTTTCCACATGGCTCGTCATACGTTTGGGACGTTGTCGCTCAGTGCAGGCATTCCGATAGAGAGCATCGCCAAGATGATGGGGCACGCGTCCATCTCCAGCACGCAGATCTATGCGCAGGTGACAGACAAAAAGATTTCGGAAGACATGGACAGGCTGATCCGGAAGCAACAAACTGCTTCAGTGTGATCCCCGCACGGCTGTCTAAACAGGTCTTTTTCTCCTTTCACCGAATAGATCTTACTACATGACTACTAGCGGGGTAATGCGGTGAAAAGAAGAAGGATTGGGGTGTAGTTGGAAAGGCGTATGCGACATTACTACGAACAGACTACATACAACTTCTTCATTCATCGCGACCAACTAGAAGCTGTTTTGAATTTATTGACTGATTATTTTTAAGGAGCTGTTTTGGCGGATCTTTTCCTTTTTCTATTTCAGGGGCTATCAGGGCTCTGTTCTGCCCTTTTGTTCCATCATTTTATAGTCGAACAGAAATGGTTTGCGAAAAAGGGGGCGCCCCAAAGTAGCATGATTTCGCAAACCATTTTCGGTTGACTATATCCTTACATAGCCGGCTATGCTCGTGGAAATGATGAAACAAAATCATCTTTAAAAAATAAACGCTGCAGGGACTTTTTCGTTGAGAAGGAGTTCCTGCATTGCTTTAATAAAAGCTATTGGTTCCCACGATGTAATACTCTACAATCGGTGAGGGTGTGGAGATGCTCCTTTAAGAAAGCAGCGTTGAGGCGCTTTTTGGGTGGCGAGTGAACACGGGCAGATAACTATAGTTAGCCAAAGTGCTGTGTTGTAAATCGCTGTGAAAAAGCGGCTGAGGTTTCGGTTTTATTGGAGTAAAACACTACTACTTCACCTGCAAATTGCTGTTGTTCTAAGGTTTTTGAGCATCGGGAGTACGGGGGTAATGCCAATGCCTGAGGGCGAGGAAACACAATGCGCTTATTTTTCTTTTTAAGAGTGAAATTACCCATAGGGGGCGAATATCGTAGCTGTATCACCCTATTGCCATTTCGGCAACACTTTTCTTAAAACTGCTATCGCTGAAGCGCATTGCGAATTGCAAAGTGTCATCTTTAGGATGAGAGACCATTGAAAGCGGACGCAAAGGTATATCCAATGCGGTATATCGAGGGGTTATCGAGGCGCAAAACAGCATACTGCCCTGCTTTATATTCTAAATCTTTAGGTTTTTCAAAAAGTGAGCAAAGATAGTATTATCGGCAATGAGGGTCTTTGGCTAAGAGTTTTACACAGCGTTCATCGGTGAGCATTGAGGGTACGTAGTTGCGCCATTTCACTTGGGTTTTCATCTTGTTTGCCGTCATAAAACCGCTGTAAATCGCCCCTGAATACCCCCACCTGAAGGCGCCCAAGCTGAGGCAAAGTATAAGTTTTTCAGTGGTGAAGTGGTGAGCTTATCGCGTTTAGGGTAGAGTTTGTTTCACCGATTGCACATAACCATAGGGGCGTACCCTGTGGGTTTTAAAGTGTATCTTTTTATGGTTTTTGGCAGTCGCTACCTCATAATACTCCAAATACTCAAGAATAGTGGGAAATTCGGCTTCTAAACGCGCTAAAAACAACTGCGCGACCTTTTCCTTCTTCTGCTGATATTCCGCTTCACTGAGTCCTTCCCATTCTTTGAGGGTAATCAATAGCGCAAATTACTCCTACCGTCTTTCCCTCAGGAGCTAACTGGGCATCTACTGCCCGTAATTCTAAAAAGTAAATGATTTTTGAGCCCAATCACCTTGCGAGTCGGCTTTTACATCTTTCAATTTATAGTCTTTTTGACCTTGAATGATGGTAGAATAGTGGGTTACGCCGAGTTTTTCAAATCGGTATTGAAACCCAAATAAATGGTGAGCAAGGAACAGGCGAGTTCTAAAAGGCGCTACCTTTTGCGCTAATTTAGAGCGATAAGGCTCGAGGGGAGCATCTGGGCGACTATAGGTTGGGCAGCATTGGCGACCACACTATCGGCATAGAGCGATTGCTTAGCTGCCGCACTGTTGAATGTATCGCGATAGCTCACCCCCACAGCTTGGTTTGTTTTTCCACCAAAATCTCTTCTACAAATTTACCCGTAAGCACTTGTCCACCATGCTTTTCAATAAATCGTACCAAGTAGTTAGAGAGCGATTGCGAACCCCCTTTCACGAAGTTGCCTCCTCCTTTTTAAATAGCTACCTTGCGCCATCAGGAAGTACATCAGCGAGAGGTTATAAGGGTCATCAGTATAATAACCCAAATTAGCCGTGAGCACGTTTTTGAGCGCTTCATCTTTGATATTTGCATCCAGCCAATCACCTGTGTTCATTGTAGAAGTTTTGATGATCGTGGGGAATCAAGAAAGGCATCAGCGGGTAGAGCAATATATTGAGCCATTTGCTACGAGAGTCGGCGCATTTCGGCGTAAAAGCTTATCGATAAGTTTAAAAAGCGTTCGATTTCGGCTTTGCTATCGGGAAAAATCGGCAATGAGTTTTTGCTTTGGCTTCTGCCCCGTGATGCAGGGTACACTGGAAGTTTTGCTTCTTCAAATGGTAGAATTCGGGTACTTTTAGAAATTCTACTTTTCTCAAACACCCTAAAAAGTTCTAAGATAGGACGTTTAGGGTCAGTTTCATGGAGTCCGTCGATTTCGTGCAAACCTACTTCCATTAGGGTAATCTTTTACGTTTGAAAGCGGTAGCACAACCACCTGCGATATAGTGTTGTTCGAGCACAATTACTTTCTTGCCCCAGAGTGCCAAAAGTAGCTCCAGCGATGAGTCCGCCCAAGCCACTACCTATAATAATACTGTTGTAATCTTTCATCTTTGAGAGATAATTATTAATTTTAGGGGCAAAATTACAGCGGTTGCACAAATGTGGCAATACGCAAAAATAACCATTTTTAATTGACGATGAGTACCTCAGCTTCTATGAAAATCTTAGCACAGAAGTATATCCCTGTATGCCGAAATGCTTGCAAAAAAATAGGGGAATAATGCCGTTTTTATAGTAGATAAAAAACGGGCATTTCTATTTTATTTCCGATAAGTTTAAACTCCTTGGTTATGACGATATTCCTCAAAAATGACAGCAGTGAAATACAAGATTATCCGCTAAAACGACGCATTCACCCCGATGATTTAGCGATGAAAGAGCTCATAGATGAGAAGATTTGCGAGTTTCTTTCCTCCTTACCTACAGAAGAACAAGTGCAGTACAAATACATTTACGACTATCGCGGAATGGCAAGCGATGGCACTTAATGGCGCGTGACTAACGAGGTGCAACGCTTAGAAGTTACTGACGATAATTACCTCGCCTTAGGCATTATAGAAATTGCGCCCAACCAATCTGAGAATTTGCCGGTAAGGGTGCAAATGAAACACTGTATAACGGGGGAGATTATCCCTATAAAAAAATAGAAGAAGAGGACGCTTTTGCGCTTACCCCACGGGAGAAGGAAATACTCTCACTTGCCTCTCAAGGCTTTTCGAGCAAAGAAATAGCTGAAAAAGCTCTTCATCAAAGCACTTACACAGTGAATAGACACCGACAAAATATACGGGAAAAGTTCAATGCCGAAAGCCTTATAGAAGCGATTGATATCGCGAGGAGAAAAAGGGGTTTTGTAGGGGGCAGGGTGTCAGGGTATCAGGTGTTAGGGAGTAGACATAAAAACTTCCCTTTATTTTTAGATAAAGAAGTTTTTATTTGATAATTAGTAAATTTACTCATTAGAATTCACGTGTACTTTCAGCATAGCCACTTTTTGCTTTTTGAAAAACACGTACTGTTCCTATAAGCTCTTCTACTTTTATTAATAACTGATTGTTGAAAATCCTTTATTGCATCTCCAGTAAATTCACCTGAAAGGGCAACTAAATCTCTTTCTTTGTTGAGAAAGAAAATAGTAAACTTATTTCCTTCTCCTGAGATAACTGCATCTACACCATTAGCTGCATAGGTTCTTCCTGATTGTTTGAAATAATCTACTTTTTAGTTTAGAGGCATTCTGATTGTAAAATCTTTTTAGTACACGACATGATTATTAAAAATAATGTAGAAAACACTTGACAAAAGAGCTGAGATTCATTATATTAGAGTTTTTAATTTACCATAATTATGACTCTAAACAAGAATATCAGCTCAGGGGACAAAAAGTTCAAAAATTATTACCTATATTTCAAAAGTATTTTTCCAACAAATTAAAAAATTAGCAGGAATTAAATTTATTTGTTTAATAATCAGCCCTTTGTGTAAGGTAAAGAGTGTTAATTTTTCAAAAAAATTATCAACAGGATTCGATAATAAAGCAGCCACCCTAAGTAACTATAGACGGATTCAACGTTTTTCTTGCCGATGTAATTCTACCTATGAAATGGATAGCGCAACTTATCTTTAGTCTATTACCAGAAAGATAACTTGATATTAATAATGGATAGGACTAATTGGAAGTTAGGAGGAAAAGATATCAATATCTTGATGTTAGGGAATAAGTTATAAAAACATAGCTTTTCCTTTGATGTTCAAAATGTTAGATAAGAAAGGCAATTTCAAATACAGAAGAAAAGAATTGCCTTAATAAATGATTTTATAAATTGGTTTGGATCTGATTGTATTGATTGTTTGTTGAGTAGATAGAGAATTTGTAGGAAAAAGAATGGATAGCCTTCTTAAATGACAATAAGATAGCTTATCACATTAGAATAAGAGAGAATTTTATGGTTTTTGATCCTAAAAAGCATTAGCTAAAAAGCATGGCATTATTTCAACAATTTAAAGATTGGAGAGATAAAGGCATTTTCATAGAATAATGGTAATTAATAAAGAATATTGTTATCTTTCAGGAATGAAAAGGATAAAAGATAATAAAAATAGAGTTTTGTATTATCATTTCTTTCAATAAACCTAAAGAATCTTTGGAAAAAGATGTAAAAAGATGGCAAATAGAGACATTATTCAAAGCATTTTAAGAGTAGTGGTTTTTAATCTTGAAGAAACCCATGTAACTCAAATTGATAGAATAGAAATTAGTTTTATTAGTAATGCTTGCTTTTTGTTTGGTGTTATAAGATAGGTGATTATATTGATACAAAAATAAAAAGCTATTAGAATGACAAAAACAAGGTAATAGGGCTGTAAGTATCTTTAAATATGGATTGGATTACCTATCAAGAATATTAATTTCTGGAACTAACCAGTTTAAAATCAATATTTATTAATTTTTGTCGTGTACTTAGAAAGGATGTATATTTTTATAAGATGCAGAAGGAATAGTTGTTATATGAATATGACGATAGACCTCTGTTAACTCCACAGTTTGTTACTGAAGTAACTTGAACTTTTCCGTGAATCTTATAAGTTCACGGAAAAGGTTTTGTACTGTTCTTATCAGTCATAAGATGCAAGAGTTTCGCCATCTGATTGTAGTTTCGCCTATTCCGTGAGCATTCGTAGTAAGTTCGGACGGTTTTGCGGTTATATTCCACGGCAGACTTGTCCACCATGATTACCATGAAATTCTCCCTGAGGATTCGGGCACGGACAAAAATCGGATTTGCTCACCGCACCCGATTTGTTGTACAGGTCGATGGCTCGTAGCTGATCCTTCACGTCGGGCATACGGGTGTCCCATCTATCCCAGCATGGCACTTCCTCTATCTCTCTGTGTCCGTAACGATTGTTGTTGGCTACTTCTAATTTTTAGCTTAATCTTATGTTTTATTCTGTTATCTAATCACGACTTTGAGTGATTTAATCCCTTTCGGGGCAAGGGTCTTTGTGGTACAAATGGCAATTTGTGGTACAAAAGACACACCTTGCCGGGCCCCAGAATAGGAGGTGCCCGTACCCTGAACACTTGCACTCAATACATGCAAGTGTTCGGGAGGGCATTGCACGCTAAGCGTACATGTGTTCAGAGCTTCCGCCATAGTTCGATGCTGTCCTTGTAGCCGTCGAGATGCTCCCGAAGCACGCGCTCGACATAGCCCGAGATGCTGGCGCCCTCGCAGACCGATTCGGCGGACAACGAAGTCCAGCCTTTGCTGGGTCTCGTCGGAGACATAGACCGCCTTACGGTGGCTGATACGCGCGGGTTGAGGTACGTCTCTCGAAAATGCGGCCAAATCCTCTTTGTGACTCTTGGCCTTTCGAGGAGCCGCAGCAGGTGGAGAGGGGAGCGGAGAGAGCGGGCGCAACAACTTCCGCCGGAGGAGGATCAAGCGTGCTTCTTGTCGCCTCGAGCTCTACGGGCGGATCGAAAAAGGGCGACTCTTCCACCTTCGCCTCCGCTTCCATTTCCGCCTTGCGCTTGGCTTCGCATAGCCGCCAATACCGCCGCCCATCGCTTCCAGTTTGGCGGCCAATCTGAGCGCCGTAGCTCTTCTATCGTCATACCGAAGGCTTTTTGAATGGGGTTATAATGTCGGTCGAGCATCGCCTGCAAGTCGCTCTGTTTACAAGAGGATCTTGCTGCCGATTTTGTAGAAGGCCAGGAGGCCGCGGCTGCGATACTCCTGCAGCGTGCGGGTGCTGAGCTTAAGCCGCTCGCAGACCTCCTCGCCGGTGAGATAAACCTCCCCAGCGAGCGTGGGACGCGCTGAGGCGCAATAGCGCTCCAGCTTCTTCAATACGCCCGCCATGAGTTGGACAAACAGTTGCATTTGAGGACTTTCTTCCGTAATGATTGCATGCTCTGCCATCGTTCATTCAGCGTTCGAATTCAGTAATTCTGAGACGTCACAGGCTTTGTAATAACACTTATGCCCGACCATGGAGAAGGGATTTTGCCCGTATCTCTCAAGGTTTGCAGGGTGCGAGGGCTGATGTTCAGCCAGCGGCATACGGCGTCGTTGTCGAGCCATTCGTCGGCCTCGGGCGGATTGCCGATGAGCCGCTCGATGCGGTGGATAAAGTCGGCAAAGGCGGAGCGATGTCACTCCCAAGCCTTGCCGTCTGCAAGGATGATTTGCATGGTGATTTTTGGGATATGAGGTTGTATAATGGGATTGGAGCAACCAGAGTTGCCAGCGAACTTTTGAGCCAGCGGCCTCGTCAAGCGACTTTTTAGCGTCACTTACGACCCAGCGGCCCCGTCAAGCGACTTTTGGCGTCACTTACGACCCAGCGGCCTCGGCAATCGAGTTGCCAGCGAACTTTTGATCCAGCGGACCGGCAACCAGAGTTGCCAGCGTCACTTTTTCTCGAGCATCCTTTTCCTCGGCGGACAGATCCGCAGGGCACGGCGTAGCCTCTGCGTCTGCTCGCTGCCCATCAGCGGACGAAGCTCTTGTAGCTGTCTCCTGCAGCCTCTTGTCGATGACGGTCTGAGCGTCTTGCCCTTCTGAGCCTCCTCCTCTCGGTAAAGGGTTAAGTAGATGTCTGCAAACGTCTGCCGAGAGTGCACCCACACCGAAACGCATCAGCGCCAAAATGAGGCAAGGAACACTGGAAGCTTACAAGCAGACCTTCCTCGTCCCTACCAAGCTGACAGATCGTCGAGCGGTCTACCTCAGTCGGGCGACTCAGGAGCGTGCCGACTTTGTTGTCCGTCGATTGGAAGATCGGGGTGCCAAATTGTTGATCCTCGTAGAGCGCATCGAGTATGCTCACTTGGAGGACTACGCCGATGAGATCGAAGAGTGGAGAAAGCTGTAATCCAAGCACACCGCTCCATCAAAGAGTCCACAAACGATATGCACGCCAAGCAAGCAGCAACCGCCTGAATGCATGGCATGCATTGATTACAAGAAATACAGCGGGTACGTAACGGAGCGTGACGACGGTAATGCAAGACGTCAGTTTGTTCCCCGAAACTGAGCTTGCTCCCAGCGCCAGGGGCCCGAGGGGAAGGCCGTAATCACGTACGTTCTCATCGCCCCCAACCATAGAATAAGCACCACAGAAAACACCGACAACAAGCATATCCACAACATCGCCAATCGGATCAGCCTCGGTGGGCAGGTCTACGACACCACTTTCGTCGGCAATCGAGCCGCGAGGTGGCCGAAGAACTCAGTCTCAAGTACGGGCTGACCATCGCCAACGAAGTCCGTTCCGTACGACCGCATCGGAAAGCCTAAGCCGATCCTGAAAGAGAGCGGACAAAGCAGCAGGTTCGGAGCATCTGCACGCCCTACTGGACAAACACCGCGGGAAAGGCCTGTCGGGTCATTCCATGTTCCTTCACGAGAACTACGAACGACAGTACATCTATTGCACAAGTCGCAAGCTCCGCTTTTAGACACTGCGGAAAGCCTCCTTTCAGAGGTGGGCGAAGTAACAATCCTACAGACCCACGGCACAGACTACGCTGAGATTGCATGGCAGCGACGCTTAAGAAACCAAGCCGGGAAAAAGAAGAAGCGGGGGCGGGGAATATGATGTTAGACGTTCATCCGCTCCATCCATCCCGACCTTTCCAAACCGAAAGCCAAATCGAGAGAATCGCATCAAAACGCCTGTAATTCAAATAGTCATAATAATATTTGCACTCTCAAAATCGACAAAGCGCCCTTTGTTTGTGCAGATTCTAGCAATCCCAAGCGCTTCGCTCGTTTCCACTTCGTTACCTATCCAATGCCTACGACCGACTAACTTCTTCTTTTACAGAGGGATATTTCCGAATAGTTTTCTGTGTGATCGAATTTTGATGACGCACGAGCTTTTTACCTCTCGCGTGATCAAATTTTGATGACGCATGAGGTTTTAAAAGCTCTCGAGTGATCGAATTTTTGATGAGAAGTCAGCATAAAAGGCTGGTATAGAGATGCACTCAGAAAGGAAGCCCCTCCCTGCTCGCTTGAAGCAGAAAGGGGGCATTCATGGCAAACAGTGTGTGGACGGGACACACCGGCCAACGCTCAGAAGCTGTTTGGAATTTATTTCGGAGGATATACAGAGGATATTTCCGGGATTTTGTTTCATCTTTTTAAGGAGCATAGCGAGCTATGTGACGAAAAAGATGGGACAAAGAAGGCGGAAATAGACCTGGATAGCCCTAGAAATAGAAGAGGATAGCTCCGACCAAAAACAGCTCATTAAAACAATCACTCAATAAATTCAAAACAGCTTCTCACTAGCTATGCCGACGCGATTGAGGATGAAGGCGAACTCGAAGGCGGTGTCCTTGATGCTATCGTAGCGCCCGGTGGCGCCGCCGTAGCCGGAATCCATGTCCATGTGGAGGATGAGGATGTTGTCGTCCGTCTTCATGGAGCGGAGCTTGGCGACGTACTCGAGGGGCTCGTGGAAGAGCACTTGGGAGTCGTTCAGGCCGCCGGTGACAAGCATGTTGGGGTAGTTCTGCGCCCGGATATTATCGTAAGGCGAATAGGAGAGCATGTAGTTGTAATACTCCTCCTCGTTGGGGTTGCCCCACTCTTCGTATTCGCCGGTGGTGAGGGGCAGCGACTCGTCAAGCATGGTGTTGATGACGTCCACAAAGGGCACCTGGGCGACGATCGTCTGGTAGAGGTCGGGGCGCATGTTGGCCACGGCGCCCATGAGCAGGCCGCCGGCGCTGCCACCCATCGCTGCCAGGCGTGAGGCGGAGGTGTAATGCTCGTTGATGAGTAGCTCACTGCAGGCGATGAAGTCGGTGAAGGTGTTCTTCTTCTTGAGCAGCTTGCCGTCTTCGTACCACTGTTCGCCGAGGTCGCTTCCGCCGCGGATCTGGGCGATGGCGAAGACGAAGCCGCGGTCAATGAGGCTGTAATAGGCGGGACTGAAGTAGACGTCGGAGCTGCTGCCGTACGATCCGTAGGAGTAGAGCAGGGCGGGCGCCGATCCGTTGCGCTTGAGGCCTTTCTTATACACCACGGCCATGGGTACCCGGACGCCGTCCGGAGCGGTGGCCCATAGGCGCTCCACGACGTAGTCGTCGGGGTTGAAGCCGGAGGGCACTTCTTGCTCCTTCAGCTTGGTGGTCTTGCCGTCAGTGATGGCGTATTCGTAGAGCGTCGAGGGGCGGTTGAGGGAGGTGTAGGTGTAGCGGATCGTGGTGGCGTCGTACTCCGGATTGCCGCCGAGGAGACGGTGTAGACGGGCTCGGGGAAGGCGATGGTCTTCGTTTCGCCACCATTGATGGGCTTGATACGGATCTCGTTGAGGCCGTTCTTGCGAAGCTCTAAGGCTACGTAATCCTTGAGCACGTCGAGGGCTTCGATGCGGACGTCCTTGTCGTAGGGCAGGAATTCCTTCCACGTTTTGCGGTCTTCGTAGCCCGTGAGGGGCGCCTCGTAGATGAGTCCGTTGAGGTGCTCCTTGTCTTTATAGCGGATGAAGAAGCGGTCGGCGTGGGCATAGACGCTGCACTCGACGTCTTTCGTGCGGGGCAGGGAAGACTTTGAAGGCGTCCGTGGGCCGATCGGCCGAGATGTAGCGCTCGTCCGAGGTTGTGGAGCTGCCGCAGGTGATGAAGATGAGATTGCTTCGTCTTTGTGGCCGAGACGTAGGGTGCTGAACTTGGCGTCCTTCTCTTCGTAGACGAGTGTCCCCTCGGCGGCGTCAAGCTCGCGACGGAAGATCTTCGATGAGCGGAGGGTATGGTCGATGGCGCTGTAGAAGAGCGTGGCGGTTGTCGTTGGCCCAAGCCACGGATGCAGCGCCCTCGACGGTGAAGCCGACGTCCTGTCCGGAGAGCAAGGTCGCGCACCTTCATGGTGAACTCGGCATACGATCCGGTCTCGTTGTAGAAGTAGGCCGCCTTGCTGTTGTCCGGACTGATGATGTAGCCGCGGAAGATGAAGGCCTGCTTACCGGCCGCCAGTTTATTGACGTCGAAGATCACCTCCTCGGGGCGTCCATCGATCCCTTGCGGCGGCAGTAGGTGCGGTATTGCTTGCCCTTCTCGGTGCGGCTGTAGTAGTAATAGCCGTCGTCGTAGGTGGGATAACTCTCGTCGTCCTCCTTGATGCGGCCGAGGATCTCGTCGTAGATCTTCTGTTGTGTAGGTCGCGGGCAGAGGCCATGACGGTGTCGGTGTAGGCGTTCTCGGCCTTGATGTACTCGATGACTTTAGGATTCGTCTTATCCTTCATCCAGTAGTAGTTGTCGATGCGCTGCTTGCCGAAGTTGACGAAGGTGTCGGGGTGAACCTCAGCCACTGGCGGCGCGGGAAAAATCGGATTGCTTCAAAATTTTCTCTCCTTCTGTTTGGTTAGAGCTGCACGATGCAGCCATGAATACGAGGGCTGCTCCGAGCAACCCGAGATAGATGTGTTTGGTGTTCATTTTTATGCATGTAATGGATTATGATGATTGATTCATGTAGTTATGCACCCTTCGGCGCAGTAGTCAGAAGTAGTTATAACGTGAGTTCGATATGCGATTTTCTGGAGGAAATCGCTCGCCACAAACTTTTTCGGCTCATTTCCTCAGGAAATCGGCCACTCACTTACTCACTCATTTCCTCAGGAAATCGCTGGGATGGGCTTCCACTCATTTCCTTGAGGAAATCGTAGGATGGCCTACATCGAACTTGACGTTATAACTACTCTGACTACTGCGCCGAAGGCGCATAACTACCCGGCCGAAGGCCGTAACTACGATTGCGACGCAGCCGCCTTCTTTCTCTTTCGATTACGCCTGATGCGTGCGATGATGATCCACACAATGGCGACGAACAACAGGATGGCCCAGAGGTTCGCGAGGCCGACGATGACCCACAGGAGGTTGTCCCATCCCTGACGCAGTGCGCGTTGGAACTTATATCCGAAACCTGCGGCGACGGTCTTCTCGTAGAACGAGACGGTGAGCGTGCTGAGCGCTACCTGATTCTTGAGATAGCGCATCTGCCCCTCGGCCGATTCAATCTCGGCGCGCAGACTGCTGATCTGCGCCTCGACCTTGAGAACCTCATCCACGCTATTGGCGCGTTTGAGCAATTCCTGATAGCGGGCTTCGAGGGTCTTTCTTCGTCTTGAGGCGGGCATCGAGGTCGATGTACTCCTGAGTGACGTCGCTCACCTCGATGTTCTTGTAGTCGATCTTGCCGGCTTCGGCAGTGATACGGTCCACGAGGGCGTCGAACCGGTCGCTGGGCACACGCAGCGTAACGGTGGAGGTCTGTCGGCCCTCCTCCTCGTCCTTGCTGTCGCTGGCCACGTAGCCCTTAGCCTCGGTGACGGCCTGTCTGTATGGCTGCACGCGTCTTCTGGGCGTCGGACGTCTCAAAGCGCAGCATGCCGTTCTTAGTCAGCTTGCGTTCAGGGATAGCCTCTTCACCCACGCGGATGTCGGACGAGCTACGCCGGCTTCGGCAGCCATCTCCTTACTGTCAGCCACTCCGTACGCAGCACTCTTATCTGCGCCCGTGCATGAAAAAGACAGGACTGCCGCAAGCAGCCCCGTCATGAGTTTATTGATGTGCGATCTCATAAAAACAGGGTGGTTATGCGCCCATGGCGCGGTGGTAAGAGCCTCTTGTGAGCGCCCACAGTAATCAGATGTGATAGTGTTTGTAGGGGCGAAGATTTTTCGCCCCTACATATGTACCAGCCTTATGCCTTCGGTTTCTCCGCTTCCTTCGGTTTGTCCCCGTTCTTGAGGTACTTGTCAAACCACTTGAAGAACTCTACGCTGCCAGAGGATGGCATTCTGCGGACTGAGTACCCAGTGATTCTCCGTCGGGAAGATGAGCAAACGGCTCTCCACGCCCAACATACGCGCTGTGTTGAACGCCGCCATACCCTGCGAATACGGTACGCGGAAGTCCTGCTCACCGTGAACGATCATGATCGGCGTGTTCCAGTTCTTCACCATCAGGTGAGGCGAGTGTGAGTAGGTGTTCTGAGCCACCTTGTTGTCCTTGTCCCACGGTGCTCCGCCGTTCTCTCATTCGTCGAAGAACATCTCTCCGTCGTCGGATACATGAACTCCGAGTTGAAGATGCCGCAGTGCGCCAAGAAGGCTTTGAAGCGACCCTTGTGTGTGCCGGCCAGGTGGGAAGATGGAGAATCCGCCGTAGCTGGCGCCCATTGCACCGACGTGATCCTTGTCTGCCCACGGCTCCTTACAAAATCTCGTCGACAGCGGCGAGCAGGTCTTGCTCATCCTGCGTACCGTGATGCTTTCGAGATGGCGTCGGCCCACTCCCTGACCCGATCCGGACGTACCGCGGCGAGCAGGCACAACGACTACGTAACCCTGTGCAGCCATCAACATATAGCTCCAACGGTAGCTAAAACGACGGGCTTAGCACACCCTGCGGGCCACCGGTGCACATGGAGCAGGATGGGATACTTCTTCGAGGCGTCGAACTTGGGCGGGTAGACCACCCAGGTTACCATCTGCTTGTTGTCCGTCGTGGGTCACGAAACGCTTCTCGAACGTCGGCAGGTTGAGTTTGCTCAGCAAAATCCTTTGTTCACCTGCGAGAGATCTGTGCCCTTACCCGTAGCTGGGTCGACACTGTAGATCCCGGCTGGATCGACAAGCGTGGTGCGCGTAGCGATCAGTTTATCGCCAGCCAACGCCACGTGTTGATAATCCTGATTGCCATCGGTCAGCTGACGGAAGGAGCGAGAGGCCACGTCGAAGGCGAAGATCTGATAGGCCTCCTTGATCGGGGCGGTGAGGTAGATCGTCTTGCCGTCGGGCGTCCACTGCAGCGACGAAGGACTGGCGTCGAGCGAGTCGGAGACGTCCACCATCTGTCCGTTCGGCCACTCCATCATCATCATCCGCTCCTTGTCTGCCCTCGTATCCGCCGCGGCGCATGCTGGACCAAAGGAGCGTCTTGCCATCAGGCGAGAATTGCGGGTTCTGGTCGTAGCCCGGCATGTCAGGGCGTCAGGAGGCGCGTCTGCTTGTCGGCCAACGTGTAGGCGTAGAGGTTGGAGTTGGTTTGGAAGGCATAGTCGCGTCCGGAGAGCTTCTTACAGGTGTAGACAATCACGGATCCGTCGGGGCTCCAAGCGATCTGCTCCGTACCACCGAAGGGTTTCACAGGCGAGTCGAAAGGTTCGCCGGGCATGATGTCTTCTACGGTCTTCACCTTGTCTCCCTGCACGTCGCCGAGGTAGAGGTGATTGTAGGAACCGTCCTTCCAGGTGTCCCAGTGGCGGTACATAAGATCGTCATAGACGTAGGCCTTGGCCTTGTCGAGGTCCTCATAGAGGTCGCCATTCATGCACTTTTTCGATCTTGGTGGGGATCACGAGCAAGATCTTATCGCCAGCTGGGGCGTAGAGGAATCCTTCGATCGACTGCTCGATGTCGGACACTTGCTTCCCGGCGCCACCGTCCGGGGCGATGTTCCAGAGTTTACCTCACGCAGGTAGGCGATAGCCTTACCGTCGGGGCTTCAAGCCACAGCACCTCGCTGGCGGCGGTGCGGGTGAGTTGCTTCTGTTCGTGCCGTCCGCGTCCATGATGTAGAGATCGGCGTTGCCTCGGTTTTCGGGGATGCTGTAATAGGTCACCGTGTAGGCGATTTGCTTGCCGTCGGGCGATACGCTGACGTTGCCCACGCGACCGAAAGCCCAGAGCACCCGGGGGTCATCTGTCCGTTCTCGATTCACTTCTGGCGCTCCGATCACAGTCTGATCCGTGGCGCCTTCTTTCTTCTGATCCGTTGTGTACATGCCATCATGGCCAACATGGTGCATGCAGCTAATCCTTTTGTTCATATTCATATGGGTCTAAAAGTTTGTTGGTTACGCCGGTAAAAGTACAAACGGAATCTAAACGGGAGTGTAGGGACGTCGCCGTGCAGACCGAAGGGACAAATCATCATTAGCCCTGAGGTAGAGCGACATCAACGGCGGATCAACACCCGGGGGCTGATGAGGCCGCCCCTCCCCGTTCTCCGTCACTCCTCCCCGGCCGGTAGCCCTCGTAGTAATACGACTGCTCGATACCCTTTAAAAATCACCTCGCGATCGTCAATACGATCCGTGAGGTGCGCGCTCAGCAGCGTGCGCAGTTCCAAATCGTTGATCGGACTGCGCTCCATGGCCGAGAGGTAGACCGACTTATCCACCCTGCCGCCAGTCGATCACCTGACCGAGGCTGCGCCGCAGCATCCCATCAAGCCAAATGCGCATCGACCGTCCGTTACCCTCCGCGAAGGGGTGGGCCACATTCATCTCCACGTATTTTTCCACGATCTCCTCAAACGTTCCTCCGGCATCCGTTCGATGGCCTCGAGCGCAGGCCGCAAGTAGAGGCTATTCGCAAACCGAAAGCCACCCTTAGCAATATTCTTTTCACGCACCTCGCCGGCGAAAGGGTAAAGCCCATCAAAGAGGTAACGGTGGATGTCGCACAGGCCGCGCGTCGTCCCTATCTCCATGCAGTGGATGTCGCCCGACTCGTACAGTCGGAAGGCATTCGCCAGGCTTTGTTCGTCTATCTTTTTCATTGTTCTATCCTCGTTGTGAAGTTCATCTTTGAGCAGTCAGTAACAGGCTCAGAAGCACCCTGCCCCCTACAAAACGGAGTCATCCTCCATCCATGAACCTTAGTGCCAGATCTGGTGTTTCCTTCGCGTCCGACTTACAACTACATTATGGCTGATAATTATTTAGAGAAACGATTCGCGCAATATGAGGCGCGAAAGGCTGCGGGCACCAGACCACGCCGGCGGCATACAGAACCAGCACGGCCGGCGATCGTACTGCCCACGAGGCACCGCATCATCTTTGGCATCCCAGTCGCCACGCCGACGCGAACTGCTCGGCGGGTTGGGCGTGCAGTCTCGACGTGCGCGTGATCCCCGACATTGATGAATCGTACCCCGAGACACCCGGCCTGAGGACGTTCCGCTGTACATCGCCCACGCCAAGGCACGTGCCTATACGCCTTCGCTCGCGGCCGACGAGTTGCTCATCACGGCCGACACTGTGGTCGTCCTGGAGGGTGACATCCTTGGTAAACCCCCGCGACCGCGACGATGCCCTCGGCATGCTCCGCCGGCTCTCCGAACGACGCCATACGGTGGTCACGGGCGTGGTGTTGACTCCGGGCGACGGCCAACGCCAGGCGGATTTCTCCGTCGCCTCCACGGTCGACTTTGCTCCGCTATCCGAAGCCGAAATCACCCTCTACATCGACCGCCTTCGCCCCTTCGACAAGGCTGGCGCGTACGGCATACAGGAGTGGATTGGCTTTTGTGGGTGTGCGCGGCATCGAGGGCTCGTTTTACAACGTCATGGGCCTGCCTGTCGGCCGACTCTACGAGGAGCTGCGTCGTATGGGTGAGATCGTTGAGGGATATAACTCCCCAATACAACATGCGTAAAGGCATCAAAAAGCGATTACACCCCCAATACAACATGCGTAAAAGCCATCAAAAAGAACAGTTACAACCCCCAATACAATACTCGTATTGGCTCTGAAAAAGCGTTTGCAACACCCAAAACACATGCGTATTGGCACCTCAAAAGCGTTTGTAACACCCAAAACACATGCGTATTGGCACCTCAAAAAGCGATTACAACACCAAAACAATACTTGTATTGAGGCCTTGCAACGGTTACAAACCTTATGACGGAGGTCGAAACTCGCTCTACTTTTTGCAGCGTGAGGATCCCCCACACAAGGCATTCAAATACCCTTTTAATCCCACTTATATGCATAAGAAATTGACTATCGCGCTCGTTGCGCACGACAATCGCAAGGTCGACATGATCGACTGGGCCGTCTTTAATGCCGACTTCTTTGGCCGGCCATAATCTGGTCTGCACGGGCACGACCGGCACTACTCATCAAGGAGGCCTTCGAGGAGCGGGGCATCGAATACAGCAACATCCGCTGCATGCACTCCGGGCCCCATGGGGGCGACACGGAGATCGCCGCCATGGTGGTGCGCAAGGAGATCAACCTGGCCGTCTTCCTTATCGACGACCTCAACCCGCAGCCTCACGAGGCGGATATTCAGATGCTCCTCCGCCAGTGCCGCGTGCACATGTGCCCATCGCCTGCAACCGATACAGCGCCGATCTGATGATCACCAGCACGCTCTGGGACGACAATCTGTACGTCCCCATGGAGCCCAAATACGTACCCTTTTGACCGTAATAATTATTCGATATGAAGCTCAACATTGCCGTTTTGCCGGGCGACGGAATAGGCCCGGAAGTGATGGATCAGGCACTCAAAGTGGTGCGCGCCATCAGCGAAAAAAATTTGGCCACACGCTGCACACGGAGACAGCCCTCACGGGCGCCTGCGCCATTGATGCCGTGGGCGATCCGTATCCGGAGGCCACTCACGAGCTCTGCATGCGCAGCGACGCCGTCCTCTATGGCGCCATCGGCTCTCCTAAATATGATAACGACCCCACGGCCCGCGTCCGGCCTGAGCATGGACTGCTGGCTATGCGCAAAAAGCTGGGGCTTTACGCCAATATCCGCCCTGTGACCACATTCCCTCGCTCCTCGACCGCTCGCCGCTCCGGGCCGATCTGGTGGAAGGCGTGGACTTTGTCTGCGTCCGCGAACTCACCGGCGGACTCTATTTCGGCCGTCCGCAGGGCCGCAGCGAGGACGGGCGCGTAGCCTACGACACGTGCGTCTATTCCCGCGAAGAGATCGAGCGGATCGTGCGTCTGGCCTACGGTTACGCCATGAAGCGCCGCCGCCATCTGACGGTGGTGGACAAGGCCACGTGCTGGCCACATCGCGGCTGTGGCGTGAGGTAGCGCAGGAGGTGGCGCAGGAATTTCCCGGCGTAGAGACGGAGTATATGTTCGTCGACAACGCAGCCATGCGCCCTCATTCAGTGGCCTAAAAGTTTCGATGTGGTGGTCACGGAGAACATGTTTGGCGACATCCTCACCGACGAGGCTTCCGTCATCAGCGGATCGCTCGGGCTACTACCCTCGGCGTCAGTCGGGCTGCACACGTCGCTCTTCGAGCCCATCCACGGCTCCTACCCCCAGGCCGCCGGCCGCAACATCGCCAACCCGCTGGCCATGATCCTCTCGGCCGCCATGATGTTTGAATACGCCTTCGACCTGCCGGACGAGGGCGCCGCCATCCGCCGCGCCGTAGACGCGTCGATGGCCGCCGGTGTCGTCACCGAAGACATCGCCCCCAAAGGCGCCCGGGCTTATGGGACGTCGGAGGTGGGAGACTGGATCGCCGCCCACGTGGCCCAATAATCCTGCGTACTGCCGGCCAAACTTGGCCAGCGCCCTTAATACGTCATCTTAATCAGTCCCTCGACCTCCGCCCGATCGGCGCCCAGGTCGAGGGCTTTTTTGAAATCGGTGGCCGCTGCCTCCTTCTCATACTGCGCCAGTCGGATCTTGCCGCGCAGTATATATAGGTAAGCCGACGGCTCCGTTCGCCCGCGAATACCCGACGGAGATCGGCCATGGCGCGGGCGTTCTTTTTCATCAGGAAATACAGTTCGGCACGCTCCTCATAGAGTCGGAGGTCGTCCGGGTCACGGCCGATGAGGAAGGTCAGCACCGCCTCGCTGTCAGCATAGCTGCCGCGCGCCTTGTCTAAGAGCGCAAAGCCCAGTCGGCCCAGCGTCGATTCACGGTCACGAGCCAAGATCTGCTCAAAGTCCGCATCGGCCAGCATGTACTCCTTCAACTCCACGTAAAGCACGCCACGACGGAAGCGCGCCTCGACATCGGCCGGATCCACGCGGAGCAGCGTCTCATAGTCCGCCAGCGCCCGCTCCGTCTCGCCACGCTCGATGAAGAGCTCCGCGCGATTAGAGAGTATCAGCTTGTTATCCGGCTGCAAAACCGAGCGCAGCGGTGTACGACGAGTGCCTCATCCCGTCGGCCCAGGCGCCGCTGAATGGTGCCGAGATTAGAGAGTAGCGCGAAATTGTTGCGGTTCGCCGGCTCACGGTGCAGCGCCGCCTTGAGCGCCTGTTCCGCCGCAGGCAGATCGCCCTCGATCCGCATAATCGTAGCTCTGACTGATCAGTTCCTCATACGTCTGTGCCCTCAGTCCCACGCCGCACAGCGCACCAAGCAGCGCTGCTGTCATGATTCGTTTGATGTTCATATCCTCATCGTTTTTTATGATGATAAATGCCCCCTCGGTTGGGCGAAATGTCGCAAAAGAAACAGCCCCGCCCCCAAGTCGGTGGGCTGAACACGAAGGATTGAAGCGCTCTTTGCACCCTTCGTTATTCGTCTATCTTTGCGGCCGCATTTTAACACACCAACAAAGTTTTATTATTCAAACATGGCAACAAAGATCAGATTGCAAAGATTCGGCCGTAAGGGTTATGCCTTTTTATCAGGTCGTAGTCGCAGACAGCAGGGCTCCACGAGATGGAAAGTTTATTGAGAGGATCGGTTCGTACAACCCCAACACTAATCCTGCCACAATAGATTTGAATTTCGATAGAGCTTTGTATTGGCTGCAGGTAGGTGCACAGCCCACTGACACGGCACGCATGATCCTCTCTCGCGAGGGGTATGCCTCAAGAAGCACCTCCTGGAGGGCGTTAAGAAGGGCGCCTTTGACGAGGCGAAAGCCGAAGAGAAGTTTCAGGCATGGCTCTCGGAGAAGAAGCTGGCCCTGCAACAGGGTGAAGGACGCTGAGCGCGAGAAATCGAAGGCTAAGGTTAAGGCTCGCCTCGACGCAGAGACCGAAGTAAACAAGGCCAAAGGCCGAGGGCGCTGGCTAAGAAGCGCGCTGAGATAGCTGCGGCTAAGGCGCAAGCTGAGGCCGAAGCTGCCGCCGCCGCTGCGGCTGCCGAAGCTGAGGCAGAGGCTGCAAAGGCCGCTGAAGCACCGGCCGCTGAGGGCTGCTGCTCGAAGCCGAAGCTGCACCCGCACCGGAAGCCAACTAAGGAATCCACCACGCGGTCTGCCCCCCTCGCTATCGATCGGGGCAGGCGTACAAAGAAGTGTCCGACTACCCCTATTGCGGGTGGGTCGGACACTTCCGCCTTATGGCATCAGCGGGATGAGCCCGCCGATGCAGAGAGTGAGCGTGTGGCGGCGCTTACTTCTTCTTTTTCGAGCAAGACCTCTCGATCATCTTCACGAAACTCTCCTCCGGCATGGCGCCCATGCTGACCTGTGGCTCGCCCTTCATGGGCACGAAGACGATGGTAGGGATGCTGCTCACGCCGAACGTCCCGGCCAGCTCGCGCTCCTTGTCGACGTTGATCTTGTAGATCACGATCTCGTCCTTATATCGTTTGGCCAGGTCTTGGAGCACCGGCGCCACGCGTCGGCAGGGGCCGCACCAATCGGCGTAGAAGTCGATGATGTACGGCTTGTCGCCCTCGTAGGTCCACTTCGACGGATTCTTCTCGTAGTTGAAGACCTTGGTCAGGAAATCAGCCTTGTTCAAAAACAATTACTTCGCCTCACATCGCCCGCAGCCGGATCGGCTTTGTGCCTCACGCACGCTACGACGGAAAGGAGTAGGAGGAGCGTCAAATACTTCAATTTGTTCATACGGTTTCTTCTTACTAGTGAATGAATTAATGCGGCGCAAAGATAGAGTCTCATTCAAATTCGCTTTTTGCAGCCATGGATTAGACGCCCTCAACCAACTCCGAGCGTATTGCAGGGCGCGCGAATCCTCCAGAATCTGATTTTAGAGGATTGCACATCGTTGCAATGGCCCAGAATCTAATTCTGGAGCTTTGCAGACCCTGCAATTCCCGTAAAACCCGGTTTTGAGCCATTGCAGACCTTACAATTCCCGTAAAACCCTGGTTTTGGGCCATTGCAGGCCCTGCAATTCTCGTAAAACCCGGTTTTGGGCCTTTGCAGACCTTGCAACGTGTCTAAAAACCCGGTTTTGGGGCCATTGCACGCCTTGCAACGTGTCTAAAAACCCGGTCTTAGTCCACCTCGTAATGGATGCGAAGGCCGGCGAAGTCGGGCAGGAGGGCGCGGTGGATGGCGAGGAGGAGGCGGCGGACGTCATCGGCGGGGTGCGTGAGGGGCACCTTGAGCAGGATCTGCCGGATATAAAGCGATCGCACACGGGCTACGGGTGGGGCGTAGGGACCAAGGAGGCCGTCGGTGAAGGACGGGCGGAGGCGCTCGGCATACGTCTCGGCGGCGTGGCGAAGGGTATCCTCGTTGCGGTGGCGAAGGATGATTGTGATGAGTCGGCAGTAGGGGGATAGATGAAGCGGCGACGCTCAGCGAGGAGCGCGGTGGCCATGCTGACATAATCGAACGTGCGCACCCATTGCAGGAGCGGATCGTCCGGGTGGGTGGTTTGGATGACGACCGTGCCGCGGCGATCGCGTCGGCCCGCCCGACCGCTCACTTGCGTCATCAGCTGAAAGGCCCGTTCGTGGGGCGCGGAAGTCGGGGATGCTCATCAGGCTGTCAGCGCTCAGCACACCGACCACGACCACGCGACCGAAGTCAAGCCCTTTCGTCAGCATCTGTGTGCCGACGAGCAGTTGGGTGTACCCCGCTCAAAGTCGCTGAGGACGCGCCGATAGGCCCTCGGCGTACGGACGGCGTCGGTGTCCAAACGCCCGACGCGGACGGTGGGGTAGAGCGCGCTGATCTCGTCCTCCACGCGCTCCGTGCCATAGCCCAGCCCCCGCCACTCCTCACCGCCGCACTCCGGGCAGTGCGTCGGCAGGGGCTGTGAACGGCCGCAATAATGACACACCAGGCGGTGCTGTGTGCGATGGTAAGTCAGGCTGACATCGCAATAAGCGCAACGCGGGACGTAGCCGCACGAGCGACACTCCATGACGGGCGCGTAGCCGCGTCGGTTGCGGAAGAGGATCGTCTGTCGGCCTCGGCCAGCGCACCGTCGATGGCCTCACGCAGCTGCGGAGAGAGGAGGGCGTCGAACTTCATGCGCCGTTTGCGCCGCATCTCCTTCGTGTCCACAAGCACAATCTCCGGCTCGGGCGCAGCGCCATAACGCTCGGTGAGGGTGACGAGGCCATACCGCCCCGTACGCGCCAAGTAGTACGTCTCGAGCGACGGTGTGGCTGACCCAAGCAGCGCCCGCGCCCCGTGCATCCGAGCCAGCATCAGCGCTGCGTTGCGCGCATGGTAACGTGGCGCCGGGTCGTTTTGCTTATACTGACGGCTCATGCTCCTCATCCACCACAATCAGCCCCAACCGATCGAAAGGCAGAAAGAGCGACGACCGCACTCCGACGACGACCGCAGGCTCGCTCTCCGTGCGGAGCAGTCGGCGCCACACTTCCGCGCGTTCGCGGTCGGTGAGGCCGGAATGGTAGACGAGCAACCGAGGGCCGAGGACGTCCGCCAGTCGCTCCGTCATCTGTGTCGTGACGGCAATCTCAGGCAACAGGTAGAGCGCCTGCCGACCGGCGCGGAGGGTGTCAAGGATGAGGTGGAGGAAGACCTCCGTCTTGCCGGACGAGGGGGCGCCATGGAGCAGGCAGACGGGGTGCGTATCGAAGGATGCGCCAATGGCTTCGTAAGCCGACCGTTGTGCCGACGTGAGGCGGGCGGGACGCGTGACGCGGTCGAGGAAGAGGGCTGCGGCTCCACGGTGCGCTCCACGAGCGTCAGCACGCCACGGCGTACGAGGGCCGTGAGCAGGGCGGCCGATGCGCCACTCGTGGCCAGCAGTTCCTTGCGGGAACCTCCTGCCGACCGTCGGGCGAGAAGGGTTGGGCGGCGTCGAGGGAAGTGGAGCAGCAGTCGCTCCTGACCGGCCGCGCGGCGGAGGGTGTCAAAAAGCGGCCGCAGACTCTCCTCGTCGGGGTAATCGGCAGCGAGGCGGACAAACGTCTCACGCGGCGGGGTGATGCCAGCCTTCACTTCCGCGTCCACATGCACAGCGCCCTCGGCCGCCAACGTCAGAGCGTAGGGAGCAGGTTTTGCACCCCGCCCGACGCTCTCAATTCGGCCACGGTGGGCGGCTTGGGGAAGGTGGCCAACGCATCGAGCGCGGCCTGCGCCTCAGGCGGGAGCGTGGGCGCCGAAGCGTATCCGTCAGACAGCGAAACGACCGTCTCACTGTCGGGTCTAAGCCCGGCAGGGACGGCTGCATTGTAGACTTCGCCCGGCGTACACAGGTAATACGACGCCATCCAGTCCCAGAAGTGCAGCTGCGCGGGTCGGACGACGGGCGTCTCGTCCGGAGCCACGAAGATGGGCTTGAGCGCGTAGCCCGCTGAGGGCGCACGGTGGTGCACGTCACGCACAATGCCCGTATAGTAACGCCGCGTTCCAAAAGGCACCACCACCGCATGCCCACCTGTACCCGATCGACCATATCGTCGGGATGCGAGGTAGGTGTACGCATCCGCCATAGGCAGCGGCAGGAGGACGTCGGCGTAAAGCACGATCAGAACAGCACCGCGGCGGAGAACATCCACGTGTTCGACCGCACACCGTAGGCTGACGCTGCGTGGCGGATGCCGTAGGGATAGGCGCGGTAATAGTCCGTGATGCCCAAGTTGTACGTCAGGCTGAGCTGCACGCGCCGCACGATGTCGATGCCGCCCGTGAGTTCCAGCCCGTGGCCACGTCGCGCGCAGAATAGAGCATCGTACCCGCATAGTGGTCTCTTATCGCCCGTGAGGCGGAACGACGATGAGGGCCTGTCTCAATGAAGGGCGCCACGCGGGGGACGGGGAAGCGGTACTTGAGCGTCACCGGCAGGTCGATGTAGTCGTTGCGAAAATCCTCGCTGTGGCTATAGCCCTCGCCGATGCCGCGCTGGCTGAAGAGCATTGCGCTGTCGATGTAAAGCCCCGGTACGGGCAGGTGGAACTCCATCATCGGGCCGAAGTGTACGCCCACCACACGGTCGGCATCGATGCCATACTTCGCGTCCACGCCTGCGGAGTTGATCCCGCCTTGAGGCCGAAGCGTACGGGCTGCACACGGCGATAGTAGGTCGTGGTGCGTCGTTTCCGGTTGTCTGGGGCGGCGAGATTGCGCCCGCCCATCACGGTTGTCAGCAGCAGTAACACTGCCAAAAACATGCTTGTCTTTTTCATTTTTGTCTCTGTCATTAAATGGGTAAGCGCAAAGCAGGGGAAGGCTATGCGGTAGGCTCTCCCCGCGGATGGTTTGAATCATTCAAAGAACACGGTGGCCGACACCATCCAGGTGTGCAGCTTACCGGAGTAAGAGTTCACGTTTCTGCGATCGAAAGCTCTTGTAATTGTCCGTCAGGCCGAGGCTGTACGTAAGCCCCACCTGCACGACGTCCATCACCCTCAGCGCCGGCCGTGAAGTTCAGCCCCGCGGCAAAGCTCTGTGCCTCCACCTGCCGGATCACCCTGATCGGTAATGCCCGAGATGTCCCGACTTGTCGCTCGACACGCGGAACGAGGGCGTAGGGCCCGGCCGCCAGGAAGGGTGAGATCAGGGGCAGGCCGAACTTGAACCTGGCGTTCACCGGCACATCGATATAATCCGACCGCAGACTCTCGTCGCGCACCCCGAAGCCGCGCTGGCTGTAGAGCACGGCTCCGTCGATACCAAGGCCGAGGAGGGGGATGTTCCACCCAGCGTGGGCCCGACGTGGAAGCCGGTGATGTTCTCCGCGTCCAGCACATGGCGATCGAACGACACCGAGGCGATGTTGACACCGCCCTTCACGCCGAAGCGACACTGCGCCTGGGCCGTCGTCACGGCGACGAGCATCACAGCTGCCGCCAGCATCCATTTCATTCTTCTCATTTCTGTTTCTCCTTTCAGTTTGAGGGTTTGTTATACGTGGGGGTTATGGGTACAAACTCTCCCATAAAACAACTGGCAGCGGTAAGTGTTCACGGAGGCGCGGCGGCCCGTCGCTGTGTGCGATAATAAGAAACAGGCATGTAATTTATCGTCGAAGTCTTCGGTAATAAGAACATGCATGCGACTTACCGTCGTCGTATTCGACATTAAGAAACATGCATGCGGCTTACCGTCGCTGTGTGCGACATTAAGAAACATGCATGCGGCTTATTATCGCTGTGTATTTCGGGGGCATGCAAGCCTGCGACGGCCCGTCGCTGTGTATTTCTGAGGGCCTCCCCGGCGAAAGGGTCTACTTTTGCGGCGGGTACGGAGGGTGCTGCATTTCACTCCCAACGGCCCATCACTACTAAACTACGTTTTCAATTATGGACTATGCAATAATTGCTGCGGGCGAGGGCTCGCGGCTCGTGGAGGAAGGGGTCACGACACCCAAACCCTCGTGAGGCTGCTCGAGAGCCGATGATCGATCGTCTGATGGCCTTTTTCTCAGGCATGGCGCCACGTCGATCAGTGTGATCGTCAATGAGGAGATGACCGACGTGCAACACCACATGGAGCAACTCGCGCTACCCGTGCCGCTGAACCTGGTGGTGCGGTCGACGCCCAGCTCCATGCACAGCTTTCATGCGCTCAGGCCTTTCTTGACGAGCGACACGTGTTGCCTGACGACGGTCGACACGGTGTTTCGCGAGGAGCCGTTCGCGGCCTCATATCGACGCCTTCGAGCGCAGCCCGCTACTCGACGGGATGATGGCCGTCACGGCCTCGTGGACGACGAGGCGCCGCTCTATGTCCGGACCGACTCGGCGGGCATGATCCGCGGCTTCCTGACCGTGAAGAGGGCCAGGCGGCGGGCCGTCAATACGTCTCGGGCGGCATGCTACTGCCTGCGTCGGTCGGCGCTCGATGTACTCGATCAGGCGATGGAGCAAGGCGTCTCCCGCATGCGCAACTATCAGCGGATGCTCGTCAGCGAAGGGCTGCGGCTCCGGGCCTACGCCTTCGATAAGATCCTCGACATCGACCACGCCGCGGACATCGCCAAGGCCGAAGCCTTCCTATCCACCCCTGACTACTTCTGACTACCCCTAACTACCGCGGCCGCAAGGCGCATAACTACCGGGGCAAAGCCCTGACTACCGCGCCGCAAGGCTGCAGAACTACTGGGGCGAAGCCCTCATGACTACCGCGCCGCAAGGTCAGCATAACTACCGGGGCGAAGCCCCTGACTACCCAGGCCGCAAGGCGCATAACTACCCTCTGACTACCCTCTACATGCATACCTATATAATAGCCGGCATTCGGCGCGACCCACGATTCTCGCCCCACCACGAGGCCAATGACGAGGCCATCTTCCGCCTCACGGCCGAGGGCATTGCGGGCGCGTGGCTGCACGGTGCGGAGTACGCCGAGGCCGATCTCTGGGCCGATGCCGTGAGCGCCGATGCGGTGTTCGGCATGGCCCGCGACCCGCGCTCGATCCGCTGTTTGCAGCGCATGGAGACGGCGGGCTGCCGGTCGTCAACTCCGGTTACGCCATTGCCCGCTGTGCCGAGAGCCGATGACACGCCTACTGACCGAGGCCAACTTGCCATACCCGCGCAGCCTGATCCTCCCCACGGCTGACGACCCGTGCCAGCGCTTCGCCTCGGCTGCGATCGAGGCCTGCTGGGTGAAGCGGGGCCGACGGCCACGTGGTCGGTGCGGGCGACGTGACCTTCGCGGCCAGTCGGGAGACGACGCGCGAGGTCTTCGCAGGCTCTCCGACGGCGGCATACGGACGGCTGTCGTGAACGAGCATCTGACGGGCGACCTCGTGAAGTTCTACGGCGTGGCGGGCACCGACTTCTTCTATGCCTTCTATCCGACGGCCACGCACCACGGCAAGTTCGGGCTGGAGCAGGTGAACGGCCCGCGCGAGGCATTGCTCTACGACGCCGACGCGCTCCGCACGACCTGCCATCGCGCCGCCACTGTGCTCGGCCTGCGCGTCTATGGCGGCGACTGCATCGTGTCCGACACCGACGGCCTCGTGCGCCTGATCGACTTCAACGACTGGCCAGCTTTCGCCCCCTGTCGCGAGGCGGCGGCACCGTTTATTGCAGCGTGTATATTGGGTAGTATCGGCCTTCGGCCGGTAGTTATGCGCCTTCCGAGCGCAAGTAGTCAGGCAGTGCAGCGTAGTGCCTCATTACTTCCAACTACCCTCTGACTACCCCTGACTACCCTCTAACTACTTTCAACAATGACAGATAAAACCACGGCGCCGGGCATGGCGTCGACCCTCAAACCCTCGACACGGAGGAGTGCATCGACATCTGGTTTTACCGCCCCATCGGCTACCGCTGGGCGCTGCTCTTCCACCGGTTAGGCGTCTCGCCCAACGCGATCACGATCATGGCCATCTTCATCGGCGTTGCCGCTGGCGTGTGCTTCTATTACACCAGCCCTCACGGTGAACGTGGTCGGCATGCTACTGCTCGTCTGGGCCAACTCCTCACGACAGCGCCGACGGGCAGTTGGCACGCATGACGGGCCAGAAGTCGCCCCTCGGGCGCGTGCTGACGGATTCTGTGGCGACGTCTGGTTCTTCACCATCTACGCTAGCCATCTGCCTGCGACTCATGCCCGAGTGGGGCTGTGGATCTGGCTACTGGCCATCGTCACGGGCAGCTACCACAGCAAGCAGGCCGCCATGGCCGACTATTATCGCAACATCCACCTGCTCTTCCTCAAGGGGCGTGCGGGCAGCGAGCTGTCGCACTCGCAGGCCGTCGCAGAGAGCTACCGCCGCATGACGTGGCGCGGCGACTTCGTCTATAAGCTCTTCGAGATGTTCTATCTCCGCCACACCCGCGGCCAGGAGCGCTCCACGCCGCGCTTTCAGGAGATGATGGACGTCATCCGCCACGACTATGCCGACGAGGCGCCGGAGTGGCTCCGCACGGCCTTCCGCACCCGGAGCCTGCCGCTGATGAAGTACACCAATATGCTCGTTCAACACGCGCGTCATCGCCCTCTTCGTCTCGCCACTCATCGACGCGCCGTGGCTCTCACTTCGCCTTCGAGCTGACTGTGCTCAACGCGATGCTTATTTATATGGTACGGACGCATGAGCGCTTCTGCAGCCCAGTTCACCGCGCAACCGAAGGAGGCTTCGAGATGAAAATGGATCACATCGCGGCGCTCCTCTTCGACTACGGGGGCACGATCGACAGCAACGGGCTGCATTGGTCGGAGGTCATTTGGCAGGCTTACGAGGCGGAGGATGTGCCGGTCACGAAGGAGGACTTTCGCGCGGCCTACGTGCAGGCCGAGTCGGACCATCAGCGCAGCTGCCACTCGTACGGCCCGAGCACACGTTTGCGGACATGATGCGGATCAAGATCGACCTGCAGGTGGACTGGCCGCAAGAGCAAACTGCGCTACCCGATTTCCGTGCCACACGCGACGTGAGGCGTCGTCTGGCAGGGCGTTGCTATGTCTCGGCCGAGCGGGTGCGTAGCGGCTGCACGCCCCTCATCGCGGCCTTGGCTCGAGCGGTATCCGCTGGCGCTCGTCTCGAACTTCTACGGCAACATCGGCGCCGTGCTGCGCGACTTCCGGCTGGATCGCTATCCCGCACGTCATCGAGGTCGGCCGTGGTGGGTGTCCGTAGGGCTCCGACCCCGCCATCTTCCGCCTCGGCACCGACGCCAGGGCATCAGCGACGCCTCGAGCGTGGTCGTCATCGGCGACTCGTACGACAAGGACATCCTGCCCGCCGCCTCGCTCGGTTGCCGCACCTGTCTCGGCTGAAGAACATGGGCTGAAGCCCTGCACCGGCGCCGAGCAGGGCCGACGGGGTGATCACCGACTCAAGGAGCTGGAGGACTGCTAAGATCTATCTGCACGAACGAGGAGGAGTGGTATCAGGCATCCTCCGCGAGGATCGATCCACGCGCCACATCAGCTACAGCCTCGAGACCGAGGCCCTGTAGAGCCCTCCTCATCGGACATGCACCTCTGGCAGACCGCCGCCTGCATCGCCCCAAGAGTTAGGCGGTATGAACGGCGGCCCTGCTTTTTGACCGCGCAGCCTGGAACGGTGAAAAACAGGCCGCCTTTTTCGCCGCGCAGCCTGCACGGTGAAAACAGGCCGCCTTTTTCGCCGCGCAGCCCGGAACGGTGAAAAACAGGCCGCCTTTTTGACCGCGCAGCTAAGAATGAGTGAAAAATAGGCCGCCTTTTTCGCCGCGCAGCCGGAATGGTGCAAAACAGGCCGCCTTTTTCGCCGCGCGCAGCCCGGAACAGTGAAAAACAGACCGCCTTTTTCACCGCGCACCCAAGGAGCTGAAAAACGGGCCGCCTTTTTCACCGCGCAGCCCTGGAACGGTGAAAAACAGACCGCCTTTTCGCCGCGCACGAACGGTGAAAAACAGGTCGCCTTTTTGACCGCGCAGCCCGGAACAGTGAAAAACAGACCGCCTTTTTCACCGCGCACCCAAGAACTAGTGAAAAACGGGCCGCCTTTTTCACCGCGCAGCCCGGAACGGTGAAAACAGACCGCCTTTTTCGCCGCGCACCCCGGAACGGTGAAAAACAGGCCGCCTTTTTGACCCGCGCACCCGGAACAATGCAAAACGTAGCGCCTTTTTGGGCCTGACGAGTGTTGGCCTGCAAAAGGCGGCGACTGACCTCGACGGGGTGTTAGCCTGCAAAAGGCGGCCCGTTTGGAGGGCCGACGGGGTGTTAGCCTATAAAAGGCGGCCTGTTTGGGGGCCGACAGCGGGTGTTAGCCTCACAAAAGGCAGCGCTCGTTTGAGAGGGCCGACGGTGTTGGCCTCGCAAAAAGGCGGCCCGTTTTGAAAACCGACGGGGTGTTGGCCTATAAAAGGCAGCCCGTTCGAGGGGCCGACGGGGTGATGGCTCTACAAAAGGCGGCCCGTTTTGGGCACCGACGGGGTGTTGGACTGCAAAGGCGGCCCGTTTTGGAGCCCGACGGGGTGTTGGCCTACTTTTGTCGCCTATAAAGAACAAAACAGCAAGACTTCATGAACAATCAGGATCGCTTCTAGGGCTTGTTGAAAGACAGCATCAAGGCCCACTGGGGATTTTCTCAGCACTCACTCGACCATCAGGGTGTGACCTACTACTACAAAGACACTGGCCGCCGAAATGGCCGCTGCCTCACACCTCCTGCTCGAACATGCCGGCGTACGTAAGGGCGATCGCGTAGCCCTCATCGGACGCAACTCCTCGCGCTGGGTCATCTCCTTCGGCATCCTTACCTATGGTGCCGTGGCTAGCGCCCATCCTCCACGACTTCCATCCCGAGAATGTGCATCACATCGTCTGCCACTCCGAGTCGAAAGTCCTGCTGGCCGCCTCCGCCAGCTGGGAAAGCTCTCGGCCGACGCCACTGCCAGACCTCACCGCCGCCCTCCTCTTGGAGGACTGGAGCGTGGTCCTCGCAGTCGCCACCCAGGCATTGACCGCCTCCGCGAACGCCTCTAGAAACGGACTTCGCCGGGCGTTACTCCCCCTCTTCACGGCCGACAGCCTACATGCGCAGCATCGAGCAGCCGACGAGATGGCACATCCTAACTACACCTCCGGCACCACGGGATACTCCGAGGCGTCACTGCTGCCCTACCGCAGCCTCTGGAGCAACACGCGTTTCGCGCCGACCATCTGAGCTTCATCAAGGCCAGCGATCACTTGTCTCATGCTCCCCATGGCCCACATATGGCCTGGCCTTCGAGATTATGAATGGCATCAACAAGCTGCTCACATCACTTCCTGCCGCGCGTGCCCAACCCCAAGGTGGTCATCGACACCTTCACCGCCGTCCGCCGCGACTCATCATCGCCGTGCCCCTGATCATCGAAAAGATCGTCCGCACCACGCATCTTCCCTGGGACTCAACAAACCCACGACACGCCTCTTGCGCAGCCTGCCCGGCATCGGTCGCCTCATCGACCGACGCATCTGCAAAGCCCCTCAGCGCAGCCTTCGGTAGCGACTTCAGAGATCGGGCATCGGTGGCGCGGCCATCAATAAGGAGGTCGAACAGTTCCTGCATCGCATCGGCTTCCGCTACACCGTAGGCTACAGGCATGACCGAGTGCGGTCCGCTTATCTCTTACGAATACTGGAAGACGTAGTCGCCCCTGGTTCCGTCGGCCGCGCGGTCGACCGCGCGCATGGAGGTGCGCATCGACTCGCCCGACCCCGTGAGACACCGCCGGCGAGATTCAGCGCGCAGCATGAACGTCATGCTCGGTTACTCAGAATCCGGACGCTACGGCCGCCGCCATGACGCCCGACGGATGGCTTAAGACGGGCGATCTGGGCGTGATCGACCGCGACGGATTCATCTTCATCCGCGAGCCGCAGCAAGACGATGATCCTTAGCTCCAACGGTCAGAACATCTACCCGAGGAGATCGAAAGCATCCTCGGCACCTTACCCTACGTCACCTGAGTCGCTCATCGTGCAAAGCCCGAGGGGCTCGTCGCCCTCATCCTCTCGACCGCGACCGGCGCCGAGAAGGACGCCTCGACGCCGCTGCTCTTCAGGCCACCATGACCGACAACCTGCGTCAGCTCAACGGTCGCATCCCTAGGGCACTGTAACGTCTCCGCCGTCGAGCTTCGCGATGAGCCTTTCGAGAAGCGCCCAAGCAGAGCATCAAGCGATACCTGGTACAAGTAAGGAAAGGGTGCGCATCTCCCTTCCCATTTTTGAAGGAGGAGGACTTGAAGATCGCTCTCAGCCCGGAAGATCTGAAAGGAGCACAGGTTTTCCGGTCTATCTTTGCCCTGTCTAATTAAAATCAAGAAGAAAATGAGACAGTACGATGTACCGTATGCGACTACATTTATGATCCGAGGTAGGCGATCCGGACGGCGGAATCGACCCGAGGAACGGCGTTTGAAGAGATCCCCGACGATTGGGTTTGCCCCTCTGCGGTGTCGGCAAGGAAGACTTCGAACCGGTATAACCCTCAGCCCTCCTCGCCGCCGCGCCTGCGGTGAGAGGGATCGTATGAAAGACAGTGCGAGATCGGCCGTCACCCCCCGGAGCGGTCGATCTCGCTTTTTATTCCCCTTTCATGAGAGGTCACACGAACACCTCACCTAATGATACCGAACCGACCTATCTCTCCCATCCTGCTGCTCCTCTGCGGTTGGCTGGCAGCCGCGGCGCAGGGCACGCAAAAGTCGCCCGTTGCCAGATCGATACAACGCTTTTACCTGCGAATACAAAACCCATCTATTTGGATACAACGCAGCGCGAAAATGGCACGCTGATGGGGGCGAACTTTGATCCTTCAAATCAGGCGAGGCCTCCAAATACTACGAACTGATGACCGATCGCTACGAACGAATACGCACCGACGCCAAGACATGGGCCAACCAGCAGAGCCAAAATGGAGGCCGAAATAGCGGGTGCCTTTATGGTCGACTATTCGGGATGCCGCTGCCTGAGCCGAGTGGACGCGCTGGTCATTTATACCGGGTATCCGGCTAACCGCCGCACGGTGCAGGACGCCGTCTTTCGTGATTATTACGTCTACGAGGATGATGCCGAGCCGCAGCAATGGATGCTCGTGACGGACTCCGTGAGGCAGATCCTCGGACACACGTTGAAAGCGCCGTCTGCAACTATCGCGGGCGCGATCGCGAGGCGTGTACGCCGAGATTCCGCGCCAGGGCCCAGGGAAGTTGCCCGGATTGCCGATTGATCCGAGAGTGTCGCGCGACGTAAGCGGACATTACACTTCGACCTGTCCAGACTGGACTTTTGTTCGCGAGCCGATCGAGATACATCACGTACGCCGAACGGCAATATGTGCGCACCGACCGGATCACATTTCTCCGTACGCAGGCCAAAAGCGCGCAGATTGGCTTAGCGCGCTATATACAAGCCAACGCACCGGGCGGAACGATGGCCGGGGCATCCGGTGAGACGGCGCGCTACGACCTGCTCGAGCGGGACTATAAGAAGTAGGAGGCGACGCCATGAGGATGCTTCTTTCGATACTTTTCTTGCTCTCTGTTTCGCTGTTCAGCACGGGGCAGGTGCGTGAGATCACGGGTACGGTAAAATGCGCCACGGGAAGTCTCTGCCAGGGCACTGGTCACGGTCACCACCGAGGCCGACGATCATTGTTGGCTTACGCCGTGGCCGATGCCGAGGGACACTTCGCGTTGAAGGTGGCCGAAGCGGTGCAGGGCACGCGATTTATTCATGCTCGGATGATGGGCTATACGGCTCAAAAGGTGCTCTTGACGCCGGATCGTAGCGAATACGCATTCGTCTTGGCTGGGGCGTCCGTCATGCTGAAAGAGGTGAAGGTGCGCGCCACACCCATCAGTGGCGCCGGCGACACGACGCGTTACCTCGCCTCATCGCTTCGCCCGCGAGAACGACATCACGCTGGCCGATGTGATCAAGCGCATGCCGGGCTTCAACATCTCCGCCGACGGACGCATCGAGTACGCCGGGCGCGAGATCAGCAATTTCTACATCGACGGGTCGGACGCATGATGACAGGCAACTATACCCACAGCCATACGCAGCATCAAACACGATGACGTGGGGCGTGAGGGATCGAACACCATCAGCCGAGTCAAATTGTTTGAGGACTTGCCTTCCTCCGACCAAACGGCTGTCAATGTCACGCTGAAAGAGACGGCCAAGAACCGATGGGTGGGAGTGGTCGAGGCCGGCGGCGGAGTGCCGCGCCTGTGGCAGGTGGACGCAAGCGCCATGCGTTTCGCCCAAAAGGTGAAGACGATGAACACGTATAAGGGCAACAATACGGGCGCGATGATGGTAGGGCGTGGAGGCACGTCGGGGAGGCGGATCGGCGCATGAGGTGATTGCTCTGCCGAGCGCCGACAATCCCTACTTGGAGCGCAGCAGGACGCTCTTCAACCGCTCGCACCGACTGAGCCTCAAACAACCAATGGGACATGGGAGATCGTTCACCCTCACGCCGTGCATGGAGCTGTTCGGGGCTGAGACGGAGAGCGACGCGGCCGAGACACGCCGTTACTACCTTGACGACGGGCAGACGCGCGAGTTGACAACGCCATGAGCGGGCGGCGACGCCTCCACGGCGCTCGCCCTCCGTCCGCCTCGAGGCGAACACTCGCCGGATGTGTACCTCAGCAACGTTTTGACTTCTGACATCCGACGCTCCTCCCGGCCATGGCACGGACGCCGTCAGGGACTTACTCGAATGTGGCCTGACGGACAGGTGGACGGCACCTATCTCCGCAACGATCTCTACGTCCTCTTTTCGCCGCGGACGAAGAGTGGTCGGCATCAAGTCCGCCATCGAGATGGAGCCGGCTGCCTCAACGTCTCGACATCCGGCGTGCTGGGACCGGAAATGGGCGAGCGGATCGGTGCCTCAGCGTTCCGTGCGCAGACCTCTACCCGCATAGATGATCGGCTTCGGCCGAGCCACCCTCTCGACTCGAGGGATTCCCACCACGATCAGGAGCGCCTTCCAAAGCTGACCTCTTGGGGGTCATCCCTGGCGACACGGCGCGCAACAACTTCTGCTATCGCACGGCCTCACTCCGCCTCACCCCTTCGCTCAACATCGGCCCTCACGGCCTGAAATTCAGGCTCTCCATTCCCGGCCGACTTCCGCCACAGCGACTACATCGACCGCCTTGCTGACCGCTCCCACATCGACCGTCGGCTGCATCTTTTCTCGCCCACGGTATCCGTCGTCCGCATCTTCGGTCGCTACGTCACGACCTCGCTCAGCGGCTCGCGGCAGCCAGCCCGAGGATCCCTCTGCAGTCTCCCGCGCCCCTCGTCGCGTCGTATCCCTACCTGCAGACTGGCACGACGGCCTACAGCCGTGCGGGAGATGACGACCGTGAGCGCCACGATCCGTTACAAAAACATCCTCACGGCCTTTTCGGAACCTCATTTTGCACGCGTATGTGGCAACACAGCCGACTGATGCGCACGGGACTTTGGCGAGATCACATCACGTCCGGCTTCGTGCATCGCCCCACCTCGACCTCTCGGACTACGTGGCCCGCCAGCCTCAGCTATATGATCCCCGCCATTCGCGGTGGCGTGACCCCGAACGGCAGCATCTCGTCCAGCCAGTCGCAACTCATGCAGAGCGGTCACTTGCGACGGCTCCTAAGCATCATGCGTCAGCTGGCCCTCGCACGCTTACGCCCGCGCTCCTGGCTCGATCTGGATTACACCGCCGACCTTTCCGACTATATCTCACCGCCCGGATCACGCCGATCGGCAGACCACCCGCACCCTGCACCAGCAACTTTCGGCCACCCCTCACGCCGCTCTCCGCGCTGAGCTTCACCGCCTCCGGGAGTCATGCGATTACCACACCCTCGCCGGCTCCGGCAAGCACATCTACCTGCTGGACGCCCGCCTCGTTTTGGCGCCTCTCACGGCTCTTCACCTTCCGACTGACGGCGCAAAAACCTGCTCGACTATCGCACGTTTGTCTCACACCTCCTACACGGATCTTGTGGCCGTCAGGCGAGACCTATCGCCTGCGGCCGTTCACGCTTCTCCTCACGGTCCTCACGACTTTTTAGCGCCGTGCGAAAAACGCGCCGGGAGCGGGGTTTTGTGAGCAAAAGACAGATGCAAGCGGAGCGGAAATTTTTCGTAACTCTCATTGTCTGAGGGCCATCAGCCGCACCTGTGAGTCTATTTCCTGAGGAAATGAGTGGAAGACTATCCAGCGGATTTCATGAAATGAGCCGAAAAGTTTGTGGCGGCCGATTTTCCTGAGAAATGAGCCGAAAAAGTTTTGTGGCGAGCGATTTCTGAGAAAATGGGCTGAAAAAGTTTGTGGCGAGCGATTTCCTCAAGGAGTGAGCCGAAAAAGTTTTGTGGCGAGCGATTTCCTCAAGGAAAATGAGCCGAAAAAGTTTATGGCAGGCGATTTCCCGTCGAAAATAGGCTACGAAAAGTTTCATGGCAGGCGATTTCCTCAGGAAATGAGCTGAAGCGGGTTTCAGGCGGCCCGATTGCATTGCCATTTCTGCCGCCCTGTCAGGTCCGGGCGAGGAGCCGGGCTGTTGCAGTTAAGCCCGGTTAAGTCTGAAAAGTAGCTGGTTAAAAGTGCCGAAAGCGCAGCGAAGCAAAGAATAATTGCACCTTTTTGAGTTTTCACGACCGCATCTAATCTCTAATCAATTAAAGATCGAAACAATGAATGCAATGTGGAAAAAGGATTGGCGGTCGCCCTCGTAGCGGCGATCAGCTTCGTGTACGGCCCTGGGCGCCGTCACGTATAGACTCACCGCTAGCGCCGACGCGGCGCGCCATGGTGGGCGACAACGATGTGTTCAAACAGCCGGTGCACCTGACGGGCTAGCAGAGGCTGCGCCTGCCGAACGCACCTGACGCTCACCTACGCCGCATAGACTGGCCGTCACGCCGTGGTGACATCAAAGCCACCACCAAGGTGGACACACGCATGCAGCGCGGCGGCGAGCACTTCGACCCTTCGAGTTCTTCTTTCGGCAACGGCGGCGGCTTTCAGCAGCGCACACCGCAGCCGCGCGTCGAGGTCGGGCTCGGGCGTGATCATCTCCACCGACGGCTAGTATCGTAACGAACAACCACGTGGTCGAGAACTCCGACGAGCTGGAGGTGACGCTCAACGACAACCGTAAGTTCCCCGCCAAGATCATCGGCACCGATCCTAGCACGGACATCGCCCTGATCAAGATCGAGGGCGAAGGACCTCAAGACGCTCCCTTCGGCGACTCCGGAGCAGCTCAAGGTGGGCGAATGGGTATTGACCGTCGGTAACCCAGTTCAACCTGAACTCAACCGTCACCGCGGGCATCGTCAGCGCCAAAGGGCGCGGCATCATGTCCGGCGGCTCGATCGCAACAAGATCGAGTCGTTCATCCAGACCGACGCGGCCGTAAACCCGGGGCAACAGCGGCGGCGCACTCGTCAACACGCGCGGCGAGCTGGTAGGCATCAATACGGCCATCTATTCCGAGGACGGGCAACTTCGCTGGCTACTCCTTTCCGCCGTGCCCATCAGCATTGCGGGCAAGGTGGTCAGCGACCTCAAGCAGTACGGTGCCGTGCAGCGTGCCGTCTTGGGCATATCGATTCAGAACGCGGAGGCCGCAGCCTCGCAAGACAAGAAGGTCAAGGGAGCTCGAGGGCGCCTATGTGGCTGAGTTCGGCCAGCACAGCTCAGCGAAGACAGCCGGCCTGGAGGTGGGCGACGTCATCACGGCCGTCAATGGCGTGCGTGTCTCGCTCGGGCAATGCGTTGCAAAGAGCAGATCGGCGTTCCGCCCGGGCGACAAGGTGAAGCTCGACGTGGATCGCTACGGATCGAAGAAGACCTTCACCGTGGAGCTGCGCAACCCGCAAGGCAGTACGGCGGTGGTGAAGAAGAATGGCGATGCGTCGGAGGTACTCGGAGCCGCCTTCCGCGCCCCTCAGCGACGAACAAAAACGCGAGTACGGTGTTAGTTATGGCATCGAGGTCAACGGTATCAGCCGCGGCAAGGTGCGGAGGCTGGCATCCGCAGGGCTTCATCATCATGAGTGGTGAACGACCAGCGCATCACTTCACCCGAAGACCTCTTCCAGATCGTGGAGCGTGTGCAGAAAACGCTCGTCCGAGGAGCAAGGCCTCTTCATCAGCGGCTTCACCCGAACGGTCGCACGCAGTTCTACGCCATCAATCTGTCGGAGTAAACCGATGGGCGAGACGCCGCAGCACAGCGCCTATGCGTAAAGATGCAGCGCCTCGCCCTATCTTTGCGCCCTGTATTCCATTGATATATATCATCATCTTATCGAATGAGACAATTAAAGATTACCAAGTCAATCACCAATCGTGAGTGCATCGTTAGACAAATACACTCCAGGAGATCGGCCGCGAAGACCTGATCACCGTCGAGGAAGAAGTCGAACTTGACAAGCCATCAAGAAAGGCGACCGCAAAGCGCTGAGAAGCTCACCAAAGCCAACCTGCGCTTCTGTCGTTTCTGTGGCTAAGCAGTACCAGAACTCAAGGCCTGAGCCTCGCCTGACCTCATCAACGAGGGCAACCTGGGACTGGATCAAAGCCGCCGAGAAGTTCGACGAGACATGCGTTCAAGTTCATCTCTTACGTGGTGGATCCGCCAATCCATCTTGCAGGCCCCAGCCGAGCAGTCACGCATCGTGCGCTTGTCGCCCAATCCGTCGGTCGCCCAACAAGATCGGCAAGGGCTTTCCCGCTTTGAGCAGGAGAATGAGCGTCGCCCGTCGGCCGAAGTAGCTGGCCGAAGAGCTGACATCCCTGTGGACAAGATCACGGACACCCTCAAGGTCTCCGGCCGATGCACGTCTCGGTGATGCCCCTTCGTCGAAGGCGAGGACAACAGCTGCTGGATGCTTTTGTCAACGAGGACACCCCAACTACGGATGGGACATTGATGTACGAATCGCCGTCGAGGAAATCGACAGAGCACTTGCTACACTCACCGAGCGCGAAAGCGAGCTATCATTAAGATAGTCTTTTCGGCATCGGCTGCCAAGAAGTCACACTCGAAGAGATCAGCGATAAATTCGGCTCACTTCGCGAGCGCGTCCGCCAGATCAAGCGAGTAGCCATCCGACGCTCATGGTAGGGTACACGCAGCAAGCTGCTGAAAACTTATTTAGGTTGAGCTTACGGATACACGTCGCCCCCGCCCAACGAAGGACGCGGGTAAAACTCAAGCTCGAAAAGAATCCCGGAGTGCTTCTATCAAAAGAGCGCTTCCGGGATTTCCTTGTTTATACCGTTTGTCTTTTCTCTGAGGATCACTCTTTTTCTTGCCTTGACGCAAGAAAAGAAGCGCAAAAGAGTAAATCAAGGCGTCAGGGACGCCAGCCACCCTTGCAGCGGCCTCTCATTTTTCGGCCAGGAACGGATAACCATACATGCACCGGCGGAACGAACGTCTCCTTGATGCAGCGGGTTCGTCCAGCAGAATCAAGTTCAGCGGCCACCCGCCATTGTCGTTCGTGCATCCGAGGCACGCGAACCACCGAAAGGTTGCTGCGATGACGGCTCCCGTCGGCATTTGTCGTCTCACGTAGAAGTTGCCCGCCGCATAGCGCAGCTTGCGGAAAGCCGTCTCGATGGCGCAACGGTCGCAGGCGAAGATGGAGCCCGTCAGGCCGTGCGGCGAGGTGCGATCGCAGACGTCGAGCGTCTCCTCTCGCGCGTCGTCATAGACGTACGATCGTGATCACCGCGAAGATCCTTCGGTCATCGTCTTGAAGGTCGGGTCTCGTCGTCCGGATCACGGTCGGCTCGATAGCGTAACCTGTCGACTTGTCGCCCTTGCCGCCGAAGAGGATCTCGCGTCGGACGCCTCACGAGCGTAGTTGATGCAGCCCGGGTGATAGCTGTCGAACGATGCCTCGTCGATCACGGCGTTGATGAGTTCGTGAAGTCTTGCACGTCGCCCATCTTGATCTCCTTTCAGCATCTCGCCCACGCGCCCTTGATCTCTTTCCACAGCGGCTCTGGGCAGGTAGGCACGCGATCCGGCGGAGCACTTCTGGCCCTGATACTCGAAGGCTGCCGCGCACGATGGCTGCTGCCACTGTCTTCAGCTTCGGAGCCGAGGGATGGGCGAAGATGAAGTTCTGCGCCCGTCTCACCCACCACTTTGGGATACGACTTGTACTTCTTTCGAGGTTCTCGCCCATCTGACACCAGGCGTTAGAGCGTGTTCGTGGAGCCGGTGAAGTGAAAGCCTGCAAAGTCGGGGCTGGACAAGATCACGCGCCCAACCGTGCTGCCCTGGCCGGGGATGAAGTTCACCACGCCGTCCGGCAGACCGGCCTTTGAAGACCTTCGCGAGCAGGGTAGTCTGAGATAGATAGCCGTCGTCGAGGGGTTTTCCACACGGCCACGTTACCCATCAGCAGCTGCCATGTTGAGGTTCGAGGGCGATAGAGGTAGCTGAACGGCGTCAGCGAGAAGACGAAGCCCTCCGGGGCGCGATACTCCAAGCTGATTGATGACCTTCCTCCGAATAGGGGTTGGTCACGCAGATCTGGCCGGCGTAGAGCGCCGCTGTAACGCAGGAAGTCGATCAGCTCCGCACGGGGCGTCGATCTCAGCCTGGAAGGGTCTTGCTCTGGCCGAGCATCACGGCGGCGTTGAGCAGGTAGCGATACCGTGGCGAAAAGTTCTGCCGCACGCAGCATCACCATCGCGCGTCCTCCCACGGCAGCTCGACCAGTCGTGGTGTGCCTTCATGGCCGCGTCGATAGCCATCTGTACTTCTTTTTCGCCCGCCTTGCTGGTAGGTAGCCAACACGTGGCGGTGGTCAGCCGCGGCATCACCACCTTGTCCGTCTGCCCGTGCGGATCTCCTGGCCGCCGATCACCAGCGGGCGACGTCCCATTCTTCAGCGCTCAGCTGCAACAAAGCCTTCTTCAAGGCTGCTTTATCACTCGTGCCGGAGCATACGTTCTTGACCGGCTCATTTCCCGGATTCGGGAATCAGTAAAATCGAATTGTTCATAAATCCGTTTCTTCTTTGGCTTTGAAGTGTGGACAAAGATAGATTCCTGCGCACAATCCTTCCATCCGCCCCCTGACTGTTCCGCGGGATACGAGCGCTAAGCCTCCCTGAGTGTGAGAGGCGGTAAACCGAAACCATGCGAGTCTGCCTGAGACCGGACATGAGGCTACAGCGGAGCCATACCAGCCTGTGCGCAGGTTTTCGTTTTTCCGTCGCCCAGTTACATTTGCCGCCGATAACGAATTATCTCACATAGGAGGAGGCGCCGCAAGGTCTGCTTCCTCCCCAAGGTGCCTTACTTTACACAGGCTGAGATCATACCCTAAGGACTGCCCACCGAATGAGTTCTCGAGGAAAATTCGTGCGGCCCTAAAACCCGATCCGGTAATGCCCGGCGGAGGGACAATAGGTGGTTTTCATCTCTTTTGTGCATCGTAAATCGCTCCCCATTTTAATGGACACAATCAAATGAGGAAGATTTTCTATGTAGTGGCCGGACTGCTGATCGTTTCCGGCCGAATGTCGATCACGGCGCAACAGGCAGTCGTGACACGACAGAATGTCGTATGAACTGAACGAGGTCGTGGTCCCGGCCGTGCAGTGCCAAGCGAGAGACGCCGGTGGCCTTCCGCAACGTTTCGGCGGCCGAGCTGCGCGAGAACAACACGGGCCAGTGCCGCCCTACCTCTTTCACCCAGACGCCTCGGTGGTCGTCACCTCGGACGGTGGCAACGGCGTGGGCTACGTCTCATGCGGGTGCGTGGCACGGATGCGGGCCGCATCAACTTCACGGTCGACGGAGTGCCCGTGAACGACTCGAGAGCCACAGCGTCTTCTGGGTCAACATGTCCCGACTTCGCCTCGTCGGTCGAGTCGATACAGATCCAGCGCGGCGCGCGGGCACGTCGACGAACGGTGCCCGCGGCCTTCGGCGCCACGGCTAGCCATGCAGACGCAGCGCTCCACGGTCAGAGCCGTACTTCGAGGCCCCGTCTGCGGCGGGTAGCTATGGCACCTTTGCGCACACGTGCGCGGCGGAACGCGGACTTATCGGCAACCATTTTCGTCTTCGATGCCCGTTACTCAACGCTGCAAACGGACGCGCTACATCGAGCGCGCCCGGGCGAACATGAGCTCGTATTACGCTTCGGCGGCTTACTGCAACGGCGGCACGATGCTCAAGTTCCAGACCTTCGGCAGTAGCGGCGAGGTGAGCTATCAGGCGTGGAATGGCGTCGACTCGGCCCGTCTCCGCACCAATCGCCGATACAACAGCTGCGGCGAGTATATGGAGGGCAACGAAAAGTTTTTACGACAACCAGACGGACAACTACGGCAGCACCATTACCACCTTCGGCCACGCAACGCTCGACGGAGGCCTCAACCTGAACGTGACGCTGCACTACACGGACGGCCGAGGGATTACGAAGATTATAAGGCCCGGGCCAGAGTACGCAGTCGCTGCCGCCCAACTACCGGGCGCTGATGGCAAGGAGCAGAAGCGTACCGACCTGGTGCGGCGCAAGTGGCTCCAGAACGACTTCTACGGTGCGCTGGCCGCCTGACCCTACACCCACGACCGACTGCAGGCCGTCTGGGGCGCCTCGATCAACAACTACGCGGGCGATCACCGGGCGCGTCATCTGGATGAAGACCGTCGAGGCTATGCCGCGGCCCGACTATGAGATATTACCGCAGCCGGGGCGAGAAGCCCGATTACAACACGTTCCTGAAGGCCTCCTACCGGCTGTCGAACGCCCTCAGCGCCATGCCCGATTTGCAATACCGCGGCATCAACTACAGCATCACGGGCACGGACGACAAGGCGGGCGACATCGACGTGCACCGCACCTTCTCCTTCTTCAACCCCAAGGCGGGACTCTCCTACGAACGCGGCGGCAACCATGCCTATGCCTCGTTCGCCGTGGCACACCGCGAGGCCGAACCGCAAGAACTTCACCGAGAACGGGCCCACGGCGCAGCCGACCCTACGAGACCCTCTACGACTGCGAGGCGAGGCTACGAATACACCGGCGCGCCTTCCACCCTGCGCGCCAACCTCTACTATATGGACTGCGACAACCAGCTCAGTGCTCACGGGCAAGATCTCAGAAATTGGCGAGCCGCTCACGTCGAACATCAAGGACAGCTACCGCATGGGCGTGGAGCTAAGCGGCGGCGTACGCCTCGCCCCGTGGCTCGACTGGAGCGGCAACGTAACCCTGAGCAGTAACAAGATCCGCAACTTCACGGAGTACGTCAGCACCTCACCAGGGTGGGAAAAGAGACGCCGCAGACGGTCAATAGGCTGGGCACGACGGATATTGCCTTCTCGCCCAACGATGACCTTCGGCAGCACCTTCGACTTCCACTGGCGGGGCTTCACTGCGGCGCTGATGTCGTCGTACGTCGGGCGGCAGTACCTCGACAACACCTCCGCCCTCGAGCGCAGCATCGATCCCTACTTCCTGAGCGACTTGCGCGTAGGCTACGCTTTTCATCCAAGCTTCGCGAAAGAGATCGCCCTCGACCTCAGCGTCACGCAACCTCTTCCAAACGCCGAGTATGAGTCTGGGCGGCTGCATCTATGACACATTTATCAATGACGGAAAGCGGGTAAAACCAGCTGAACTGATTTTGCCCAGGCCACTCGCAACTTCATGGCGCGACTGACGCTGAAATTCTAACCCCCATCTACCATCCACCCTCTACCCTCTACCCTCTATGTTCTACGACGCAATCGAGATCGTAGCGGCGGGGATCATGCCGCTCTACCTCTGGCTCGAATACCGGGCCAGCATCTGGCTTTGGCCGGTGGGCGTGGTGATCCCGCCTTCTACATCTATATCTCACTACGTCAACAAGTTCTACGCCGATATGGGCGTCAGCGTCTACTACCTTTCGCCAGTGCCTACGGCTGGTATCGCTGGCAGCGCGGTCGCGGCCGTGAGACCTCGAGGCGGAGGTGGCGATCCGGCGGACACCGCGCGGGACGTGGCTCCGCCTGGCGTCGGCCTACATCCTGCTGCAGACGGTACTCACCTCGTGCTCTCGCGGTTCACGGACGGCCCCGTGCCCTGGGGCGACGCCTTCACGACGACGCTAAGTATCCTGGCGATGTGGATGCTGGCGCAGAAATACCTCGAGCAGTGGGGCGTCTGGATGGTGGTCAACGCCGTCTCGGCCGCGCTCTACTTCTGGAAGGGCATGACGCCGACGGCCGTCACCTATATCGTCTACACCATCGTGCCCATCTTCGGGCACATGCGGTGGCGGCGGATGATGGCGGACTGAAACCGAACCGAGGCAGAGCCTGCTTTTTGGGGGCCCAACGGGTGTTGGCTTGCAAAAGGCGGCCCGTTTTGAAAGCCGACAGGGTGTTGGCCTCACAAAAAGGCGGACTGTTTTCGAGGCCGACGGGGTGTTGGCCTGCAAAAGGCGGACTGTTTTTGGAGCCCGACGGGGTGTTGGCCTGCAAAAGCGGCCTGTTTTGGAGGCCTCACGGGGTGTTGGCCCGCAAAAGGCGGCCCTGTTTTGGGGCCCGACAGGGGTGTTAGCCTGCAAAAGGCGGACTGTTTTGGAGCCCGACAGGGGTGTTGGCATGCAAAAAGGCGGCTCGTTTGGGGACCCGACAGGGTGCGCGGTCAAAAAGGCGGCCCGTTTGGGGACCCGACGGGTGCGCGGTCAAAAAGGCGCGCCGCCGTTGGCACCATTCCTCGCTGCGCGGTGAAAAAGGCGGCCTGTTTTTCACAGTTCTTGCCTGCGCGGTGAAAAAGGCGGTCTGTTTTTCACCATTCTTAGCTGCGCGGTCAAAACGGCGGCGCCTTTAGCACGCCGCCACCCTGCGCGGCTCCGTTTTAGCTCGCTCTTCATCGTTAGATTTTGGTTCCACGACGCCCTATGTTTGCCGCCCGAAAAATCATCGCCCCTATTCGATTTTTATGCGTCTATACATCCTGCGCCCAGCCGTCTGGCTGATCCTGCTGCTGACGGTCGTCACGCCGTCCGTCTGGGCCCAAATCAACGAACAAGTCTTCACGACCGACACCACGCGCCCGTCGGACGACCTGCACCGACTCTCGCTCGAGTTCGACAACCTCAGCTTCTTCCGCAATGTGAGAGCGCCACCCTGGCCGCTAAAGGGTACACCCTGCCCGGCTTTCGGCTCCAAGTCCGGGCTGCCCTATCGGCCGGCGGAGCGGGTGACGGTCGAGGCCGGTCTGCACACTTTGGTTCTGGGGGCCAACCGATACCCCGCCTTTGCCTATAATGACATCGCGGTCTGGCGCGGCGAATCGTCGTGCCACCACGTCCATCTGCTGCCCTTTCTTCCGCGCCCGCGCCGCCCTCGCCCCAAGTGGATATCATCCTGGGCGACCTCTGCAACGGCGCCAATCATCGCCTCATTGAGCCGCTCTCACAACCCCGAGGCTGAACCTCTCAGCCGACCCTGAGGCGGGCCTCCAGATCCCTCACCACCCGCGCCACGCCCAGCTCGACGTCTGGCTCAATTGGGGAGAGCTTCATCTATAAACTCGACACCCACCAGGAGGCCTTCACCTTCGGGCTCTCCTCCCGCCTCCACATCACCCTCGCCCGACGCTCCGCTCCATCTCTACGCTCTGGCGCAGGGCCTGGCACGCAGCATCGCGGCGGCGAGATAGCACCATCAGTGGCGATCAGGCTGTGCAAACGATGCTCAACGGTGCGCCTGGGGCCCGGCCTCGAGTGGCACATCCGACGCGGTAGTGCTCCGCCGACTGGCGCTCGAATACTCCTCACGGGCTGTTACCAACACGCCGGCAACCTCTGGCCCGTCAAGCGGGGCTACAGCCGCCACCGACCTCCCGCGCCGATCTCTCGCCCTCGTTCTACCTCCGCGCCGCCTCACTGGCGGTGCGACGGCTTCGTGTCGCTCTTCGGTCACCCCTACTTCGGCGTCATCTCCACCTATCTCGACGGCACCGTCTATCGCCGCCGCAGATGCTCCGCTTCGGGGGCCGAATACACGCGCCACTTCAGCCGCGACTGTTCGTTAGGCATCGACTTCGACGCCTTCCATCGCCTCGCTGCGCCGATCACTGACCCGCCGGCCGTTACGACTTCGAGGGCCCACGCTGCAGCTACTCCCTCGGCGTTCACCTCCGTTTCCGCCCCACTTTCCCGCCGGAAAGGCTCCGCGCGGTGACGTGACACGAAAAGAAGGGGCACAGACCGCGTCCGTGCCCCCTGCCTTATCGATGAGCTACTCGCGGCTCAGCGGCTCCATCACGCGCCTGCGAAGCGATACTCAGCTTGGATGTCCTCGGCCAGGCGGGTAAAAGAGCTCCTCAATGGGGCGATCCGCGTCACGTCGAGGCCGACTCGGAGCATCTTGTCCGAGAAGGCCTGCAGCAACTCGCGGGCGTGGATGGGCTGCGTCTCATAGACGGCCAGGTATTGCGCCTCCATTCACGCTGACGCTGCGTCGTCTCGGCCTCCCAGCGGGCATAGGGTCTCCTGAATCAGCGGGGCGTATCGGTTATAGTTCACCATGCCCAGCGTCTGCACCTTGCGGAACTTCCAATAGGGCCGAATCAGCATCCGACCGGAGCCCGCCCTTCGTGTACGCCTCGGGGTAGGGAAGTGATACCCTGATAGAGCGGCAGAAAGACGCCCGCAGCACGCGCCATGCCCATCGCCATATAGTCCACCCGGCCGATGGCCTGCGGCAGCTCCGGCCCGCACGTGTGCAGGATATGTGTCTGCGTGGTGCGGAAGATGGAGACGGGCGATACTTTTCCTTCGGGTTGTTGTGCAGGTAGGGGTCGTGCTCCGTGCCCTGATAGTGGAATCGGAAGGCGCGGCGCAGATCGTCTAAGGAAAGCGGGTGCTCGGCCTTAGCAAAGACGGGGAAGGTGTTCTTCGTCCGTCGTTCTCGATCGCGGGGCTGAACATGGCCTGAAGTCCCCAGACGCGCGGATAGTTGTAGGTCGTATCCAGCTTCACGTCACGGATGTAAGCCGTGTGAAGTCGAAGGGCCCGTGGCGGGGTCGTAGAGGCCGTGCTTCTCAGCGAACTCGATGAGGGTCGGCCGAAGCCTACTAGTTGGCCTTGTCGTTCGGGTCATAGGGTGCGGAAGCGGCTCTGATTGCCGGTCACGAAATACATATCCTCGGGCATGCGGCAGGCCAGCCACCGGTGGCGAAGCCGTCTCGAGGTACCATATCTCGCTCTCGTCCACGAAGCCGATGCCGAAGCCCTCAGAGATGCCATACTGCTCCGATCAGGCTGCCCAAACGGCTGACGCCCTCGCGTGCCGTACGGATGTAGGGCAGGGACGATGTTGAAGACCGAGTTCTCAGCCAGACCGTCCTTCACCAGCGGGTCAACGGCCAGCGCCTTCTCACTGCTGAAGATGCTCTCCGTGGCGCTCATACCCACGCCCGCCGTGTTATACCCAGCGCTACCCCAGCCGCCACGCAGGTGACGGGAGCGCGAGCGCGGTGTAACCCTAACGCCTCGCGGGGCAATTCGCAGCGGAAGCCGCTGTCTTGGGCCACAAACTCCTTCGGCCCCTCTTCGCGATCCTCATAGATCTCCAGATTCTTGGCGAGGACATGTTCCAATCCTCCGACCGGGCCAGGATCATCGACCCATCGTCCGTCATGCGACTGCCTACGATCACGGTCGTACACTCTGACGGATAAGCTCCGCCTTGCTTCCAATTCTTCGTTTTTGTCATTACGCTGTAGTTTTTATGGTGTATATAAATGAATCGAGGCCCTGCGGCGTATGCACCACAGAAACTCTCCGTTTGTTTCATGCGTCCGCGTCCCTCTTTGAGATCACCGCGCCGCTCTTCCAGGCCCTGCCCCCACTTTTTCTCCGATGGCGTAGTAGCCGCTTTGGAAGGGATCGAGAGGATGGCGTTAAGGCGCGTTGGGTCGACACGTCCCGCTCGTCGAGCACGGTCTCATCGGCCAGCACGTTGACGATCTCGCCGACCACGCGCATCGTAGCCGTCCGTCGTCTTCATGTCCACCACGCGACACTCGATGGTCAGCGGAAACTCCGTCACCACGGGTGCGTCCACCCGTTCGCTCCGCACAGCATGCAACCCCGTGCGCTCGAACTTGTCCGGCACCTTGTTGCCCGTGACCATACCGAAGTAGTCGGCCCGCTTCCAAGTGATCCTGGTTGGCCACGCTGATGGTAAAGGCACGCCGCGCCCGCAGATTGTCGGCCGTCTTGTGCGTGTCACTGATGTTGAGCGCCACCTTGTTGTCGTCGCAGATACCGCCCCAAGCCATGTTCATTACGTTCACCCGGTCGTCCTCGCCGTACGTGGCGATCATCAACACAGGCATAGGAAAGAGGTAGGGGCTTCACCCCCAAATTGATCTTCATTTGTTTCGTTCTCCTTTCTCTGATGATAAGTGCCCCAAATGTAAGGCGAGAAAGAAGAGCGTAGCGACGGTGGACATTTGATTCCATCAATTCGTATCCAGCTATATAGGAGTCTATATCGTGCTTCGTTAGCCTTCCGCCATCCGTCGCAGCTACAAAGCAGCCTCGTTTTTCCCTGACGCGCAGCTCTGCAAACCTCGAAAAGTGGCCGGGGTGGGGCTATGCCTGACTTTTTGTCCGCCCAAAGACACAGCCCAATGGGCATTCTTTATAGTTACACATCATCCTCCGAACGATAGACTTATGAGGCAACCAAGAACGAGCTGGATCAACTGATCCAACATATCGACGAGCTGGCACAGCTGACGGCCAGCATTCGCGGCACGGAGATCTATCCGGTCTCTTTCTTCAGCCGCGCCTTCGAGTTGACGGGCAAGATGCAGGTCGACCTGCACGAGATGGAGATCGGGCAAATCGAGCTCTTCGACCGGCAACTCCGCCAGCATCGCGAACAGATCCGCGCCTTCGAGACTAAGGGCACGTCCCGCCTTCGAGGGCACCCACTCCAGAGCAGGCCTCGCCCACACCTCAGCCAGCGCCACAAGCTGACGAAGAGGAGCCGATCATGCGGCCCACACCCATGCCTGCACCGGTGCCCGAGCCTCAACCGGACCCTGCACCCACACCCGAGCCTACCCCCGCACAAAGCCAAACTCCGCAGGCGCCCGCAAACACCACTCCCAAGCCGACGCCCATCCCTGTAGCCCAAAAATGGCCCCGGCCCCATTGTCGCACGCGGACACATCGCTCAACGACGCCATCAGAGCGCACGAAGCTGACCGACCTCCGCAAGGCCTTCACGCTGGAACGACCGCTTCCGCTTCTGCCGCGAGCTCTTCGACCGCGATGAGGCCCGCATGAACGACACGCTGAGCGCGCTCAACGAGGCCCACTCCTACAGCGAATCCCTCGACCTGCTCCGCGCCCGTGTCCAGTGGGATTTTGACGGCGAGACGGCCACGGACTTCCTCAAGTTCATCGAGCGACGCTTCGTCTGATGGGTAAGTCTCACGATCGTCCCCACGCCGGTGGGGAACCTGGAGGACATGACCTACCGCGCCGTGCGTGTGCTCCGTGAGGCCGACCTGATCCTGGCCGAGGATACGCGCCACGACGCTCGTCCTGCTTCGTCATTATGAGATACAGAACCGCCTCCAGTCGCACCACGCCTTCAATGAGCATCGCACGGCAGAGGAGCTCGTGAGCGTATGCAAGCCAGTGAGCACATGGCGCTCGTATCGGACGCCGGCACACCGGCCATCTCCGATCCCGGCTTCCTGCTCGTCCGGGCCTGTGTGCGGCGGGCGTGGAGGTGGAGTGCCTGCCGGGTGCCACGGCCTTTGTGCCGGCCTTGGTAGTGTCTGGTTTGCCGACGGATCGCTTCTGCTTCGAGGGGTTCCTGCCGCCCAAGAAGGGTAGGCGGACACGCCTGGAGCACTGCGTGAGGAGCGTCGCACGGTGATCCTCTACGAGTCGCCTCACAAACTCCGCAAGACGCTCGATCAGCTCTCCGGAAGTGCTCGGCCCGGAGCGTCGCCTCGTCCGTCTCGCGCGAGATCTCGAAACGGTTTGAAGAGACCGTCCGCGGACGGGTGGACGAAAACAATTCCGCACTTCACCGTGAACGATCCGCGGGAGAGTTTGTTATAGTGGTGGCTGGCGCGGACGAGACGTCTGAAGACCGGCATCCATCCACAGTTTCATCTACTTAAAAACCATATTGTAACAATGAAAAGGATCGTATTATTCCTCCTGAGCACGGCCCTGCTGACGGCCTCCCTGCGTAGAGAACTCTTCAGGAGTATCAGAAGCTGAAGAGCGAGAATGAAGAGTTGAAGGCTGACAAGGCCAAGAGCACCGAAGAGCTGAACGAGATGCTCTCCACCCTGAATGACATCCAGACCGACATCCAGTCCATCAAGGACGCCGAGCAGTATCTCAAGATCGAACCCACCAGCGGCGAGATGAACGCCAACAAGAAGGAGCAGATCAGGAACAACATGAAGCTCATTGCCGAGACGCTCAAGAACAACCGCGAGCAGCTCAACGCCCTGCAGGAGAAACTGAAGAAGAGCAACATCCAGTCGTCGGTCTCTGCAGAAGACCATCGACCCGCATCTCCAAAGAGCTCAACGAGAAGGCCGAGATGATAGCCAACCTGCGTAAAGAGGAGCTGGCCAAGAAGGACATCCGCATCAAGGAGCTGGACGACATCGTGGCCAACCTCAACCAGAACGTGGAGACCCTCAACGCCACCAGCGCCGAGCAGACCAAGAAGATCAACGAGCAGGATAAGCAGCTCCACCGCGCCTACTATTGCTTCGGCACGAAGAAGGAGCTCAAGGATCAGAACATCCTGACCGGCGGCGGACTCTTCTCGAAGTCCAAGATGGCGAAGGAGAACTTCAACGAGGACTACTTCATCTCCATCGACACCCGCGAGGTGACCTCCATCCCGCTCTACGCCCGCAAGGCCACCGTACGCTCCAGCCACCCGGAGAACTCGTATCGCTTCGTCAAGGACGCCGAGGGGCAACCTGACGCTTGAGATCGTCAACGCAAAATCGTTCTGGAGCATGAGCAGCACTCGTCGTGGAGGTCGGATGACCAGCCCCGAGCGCCGCTACACGTCCTTGTTTTTCGACTTGGACAACACGTTGTGAGGATACCATCCACGACAATAAAAAATGCCTCGAAGAGCTTTTCGTCGATTATCAATTCGATCGACACTATGCCTCCTTCGAGGGCTTTTTATGCCCTTTACCTTCCCTATAACGAACGCCTCTGGGAGCGCTATCAGAACCAGGAGATCGACCGCCGGACCCTGCTGCAAGAGCGCATGCTGCATGTCTCCGTCCGATGGGCATCCGTGACACCCGCCTGGCCATGCGCCTCAACCGTGACCTCAACGAGCGCACCACACGTCACACGACGCTCATCCCCGGCGCCACGGAGCTACTCGAGCACGTCAGCCGTTCGTACCGCCTCTTTGTCCTCTCCAACGGCTTTCACGAGGTGCAAACCTGAAGATGGAGCGCGCCGGGATAGCCCGCTTCTTCCGTGGGCTGATCCTCTCCGAGCGGGTCGGCGCCCGCAAGCCCAACCCCGTCTTTTTCGACTACGCCCTCCATCACACCCGGACGCGTCGCACGGAGGTGCTCATGATCGGCGACAGCTACGCGGCCGACATCGCCGGCGCCCTCCGCCCGGGTATCGACGCCCTCTGGTACAACCCCGCCGGCCTACCGCTCCCCGGCGACCTCAGCCCAGAGTTCACCGTCCGCACCTCGACGAGATCCAGGGAGATCTTGTAAGGCTGATTTACGGTAAATCGGGGTAAGTCTGCTTGACGCTGGCGAAGACTTCGACGGGGCCTCGCAAGCCTGCTTTGACGCTGGCGAAGACTTCGACGAGGCCATGCAAGCCTCGCTTGACGCTGGCGAAGACTTCGACGAGGCCATGCAAGCCTGCTTGACGCTGGCGAAGACTTCGACGAGGCCATGCAAGCTCGCTTGACGCTGGCGAAGACTTCGACGAGGCCATGCAAGCCTGCTTGACGCTGGCGAAGACTTCGACGAGGCCATGCAAGCCTGCTTGACGCTGGCGAAGACTTCGACGAGGGCCATGCAAGCCCTGCTTGACGCTGGCGAAGACTTCGACAGGGCCATGCAAGCCTGCGCGGAGCTGATATACTGTATATCGAGGCCCCCAAAAACCTACGGCGGATGGAAATAATGTATTTCCGAGGGCTGTCTATGGTTGGATTTTTAGACGTTCCCTTTAAAACATCTTTCTACTTTTACGCCGCTAAACAATTCGGCGACGTATGAATTACGCAGAAACCCTTCAATATCTCTATGTACGGACGCCCGCCTTCCATCGCGTCGGGGCGGGCGCCTACAAGCCCGGGCTGGAACGCAGTCGGGCACTCGACGACGCACTGGGGCGACCCTCCGCGGCCTACCCCATCGTTCACGTGGCCGGCACCAACGGCAAAGGCTCCGTCTCTCACCTGCTGGCCGCCACGTTTCAGGCGCACGGCCTCCCGCACAGGACTCTATACCTCCCCGCATTTAATCGACTTCAGCGAGCGCATCCGCGTCGACGGCCTAGCCCATCCCGCAGCAGCGCGTGGTGGACTTCGTGGCCGAAAACGCACACCTCATCGACCGCCTGGAGCCCTCCTTCTTCGAGCTGACCACGGCCATGGCCTTCGACTATTTCCGCCGCTGCAAGGTGGACATCGCCGTCATCGAGACAGGCCTCGGAGGCCGTCTGGACAGCACGAACATCGTCACGCCCATCCTCAGCGTCATCACCAACGTCAGCCTCGACCACACGCAGTACCTCGGCGACACGCTCGCGCAGATCGCCGCCGAAAAGGCAGGCATCATCAAGCCCGGCGTGCCCGTCGTTGTGGGTGAAGTCGGAAACAACGAGGTGCGCCGTGTTTTGCAGACAAGAGCGACGAGTGCGACACGCCCATCTTTTGGGCCGAAGAGGAAGACGTGCTGCGGGCCGCACGCCCATTGCCCGACGGGCGTTGGGAGTTTGAATCGACCGAGTTTGGCACGCTCATCGGCGAGCTGGGCGGATCGTTTCAAGTGGCCAACGCGCGCACGGTGCTCACGGCGCTGAACATCTTCTTCCATCCCCCCGTATTAAGAAAGATACTGCCCTGAGGCTGTCCGCCAGGGATTCGCCCATGTGGTCGAGATGACCGGGCTGGCAGGTCGCTGGCAGACCATCGCCCACCACCCAACCATCATCTGCGATTCGGGGCACAACGTCGGCGCATGGACCCGCCTCCGCCTCGCTCCTTAAAGAGACGGCCAAACGGCACGCCCGCCTGCATATGGTCGTGGGCATGAGCAGCGATAAGGACATCGCCACCGTGCTCCGCTTCATGCCCCCGCAGGCTACGTATTACTTCACCCAAGCCGACACCGACCGCGCCCTCCGGCCGACGAGCTGGCCAAAGCTGGGTGCCAAGGCCGGCCTTCAGGGCAAGGCTACGCCACCGTCCCCGAGGCCATTCGCGCGGGCACAGGCCGCGGCCACGGCAGACGACATGATCTTCGTCGGCGGCAGCCACTTCGTCCTAGCCGACGCCCTGCCACTACTCACTCAGAATTAACCCAGAGCGCATCACTCCTCCCCGTCGATCCGCCCTAACGATAGACTATTACTAACTACTTATACACAACAATGACACAAGCATTACAAACCCTCAGAGACAAGCCGTCAGCACGTTGGACGGCACTCATCCTGTTGGCTATGGCGATAGTTCTTTTTCCTACATTTTCATGGACATCCTTTCGCCGCTTAAAAGACATTTTGGAAACCCAGCGCCACTGGGATCTCGACCGCCTTCGGCACCTACGCCGGCTCCGAGACCTTCCTCAACGTCTTCATCTTCTTCCTCATCATTGCCGGTATCATCCTCGACAAGATGGGCGTGCGCTCACGGCGCTCCTCTCCGGCGTGGTGATGGTGGCCGGCGCCACTATCAACTGGTACGCCGTCACGGACGCCTTCATGGGCTCCTCGCTCGAGGCCTGGTTCACGGCCAACCTGAACTACATCCCGCTGCTCGACGAGCTGGGCGTCTCGCCCCCTTCTATCAGGGCATGCCCGCCTCGGCCAAGCTTTGCCTCCGTCGGCTTCATGATCTTCGGTTGCGGCGTAGAGATGGCCGGGCATCACCGTCTCGCGCGGTATCGTAAAGTGGTTTAAGGGTAGAGATGGCTCTGCGATGGGATCAGAGATGGCTCTGGCGCGCCTCGGCGTAGCCTACCCGTATGATCTTCTCGCCCGTCATCGCCCGCATGTCTACACCGCCCGATGTGTCGCGTTCCGTAGCCTTCGGCGTGATCCTGCTGCTCATCGCCCTGATCGTGTTCTGTCGCCTACTTCTTCATGGATCGCAAGCTCGATGCTGAGACGGGCGAGGCCGAAGAGGCCGAAGAGCCGTTCCACATCAAGGACCTCGGCCGCATCCTCTCCGACGGCGGATTCTGGCTCGTGGCCCCTGCTTGCGTGTCTCTACTATTCGGCCATCTTCCCGTTCCAGAAGTACGCCGTGAACATGCTCCAGTGCAACATCACCTTCAACCCGCCAGCCGAGGGCAGCTTCTGGGCCTCCAGCACGGTAGCTTACGTGCAATACGTCGTCATGCTCCTCATCGCCATCACGGCCTTTACGAGCAACTTCAGCCGGGGCGTGATGAAGATGGTTCTGCTCGTAGTCTCCATCGCCTCACCGCTTGTCTTCTGCTACATGGCCTACTGCCGTCAGTCGGCCGAATCCATCTTTGCCGTCTTCCCGCTCCTGGCCGTCGGCATCACGCCGATCCCTCGGCAAGTACGTCGACAACAAAGGCAAGGCCGCCTCGATGCTGATGCTCGGATCGATCCTGCTCATCATCTGTCACCTCACGTTCGCCTTCGTCCTGCCGCAGTTCAAGGGCAGCCCCGTGGGCGGCGTCGTGCTGGCCTTCGCCACCATCCTGGTGCTCGGTTCGTCGTTCTCGCTCGTGCCCGCATCGCTGTGGCCCAGCGTGCCAAAAGCTGGTTGATAGCAAAGTGATCGGCTCGGCCTACGCGCTCATCTTCTGGATACAGAACATCGGCCTGTGGCTCTTCCCGCTGCTCATCGGCAAAGTGCTCAAAGCCTCTAATCCAGAGGTAGAACAAGCTCTGGCCTCGGGCCAACTCACGCCGATGGAAGCCGCCGTGTCGTACAACTACACCAACGCGCTGCTCATGCTTGCCATGCTCGGTGTGGCGGCCCTCGTGCTCGGCATCCTGCTGAAGGCTGTCGACAAGAAGCACCACCTCGGCCTCGAGGAACCGAACATCAAGCCGCAATAATCGGTCGACTTGAAAACGTGAAAAGTCCCCCGGACGCTCAGGATCTCTACCCTGCGTTCGGGGACTTTCTTCATGCGCACCGATCGGCCGGAGGGGGATACTGATACGCGCATCCTTGTCTTTCCCCGACAACTACCCCTTTCCCATAGAGGCGACCGGGTGGCGGGCCATCCGCGATGCAGCCCAACTCGCTCTCTGATGCCCACTATCAAACAGCCCCTCGAAAATGCTCCGCAAACTCTCCACAGGCAAACAGGCACCTGTTTATTAAAGCACGAGTTCGTGGCTTTTCAAACAGGCACCCTGTCTGCTAAATTACAAGTATGATACTTATCAAACAGGCGCCTGTCTATTAAATTACAAGTTTGAATCTTATCAAACAGGTACCTGTCTGTTAAATCATAAGTTTGAGGCTTATCAAACAGGCGCCCGTCTGCTAAATTACAAGTATAAGGCTTATCAAACAGGCACCCTAAACGTCCAACGCACACTGCGCAAAACTGATTAGCCCCCTGAACGCCCCTTCGACCCTCGCCGCAAGGCAAAGCCGAGAGCTGCGATCTGCCCCCGCGCCCGTCGCTTGACCCTTTTGCCCTTTCTTTTGCCGCGCTTTTCCCCGTCCGCAGCAAAGTTCTCCCCACAAACAAACGGATGGGCCAACAGCACGAAACAGAATGAAGAAAGAAATTTATGTCACCGGAGCCGGCATCGTCTCCGCCCTCGGACTCGGCAAAGACGCCAATTTGCGCGCACTGATCAACCAACAATCGGGCGTCCGGCCCATCCAGTTCCTCGAGACTGCACACCGCCACCTGCCCGCGGGTGAAGTCAAGCATAGCAACGACGCCCTCTGCGAACAGCTCGGCATCCCGCCCGCGGAGGCCTTCATCCGCTCCTCCTCCTGGCCATTCCCGCCGTGCAGGAGGCGCTCGAGCAGGCCCGTATCGGCGATCTGGCACCGACGGCACGCGTCGCGCTACTCTCCGGCATCACCGTCGGCGGCATGGACAAAGCCGAACAGTACTACGACGATTTCCTCCAGAACGACTCCCGCAACGCCTACATCGAGCTGAACGATTGCGGAGCATGCACCGAGCAGATTGCCGACTTTTTCGGTAGCCGCTTCACGCTCGTTTCGACCATCGTCACCGCCTGCTCCTCATCGGCCAACGCGCTCATGCAGGGCGCCGAACTCCTCCGCTCGGGGCGCGCCGACGTCGTCGTGGCCGGGGGCTGCGAATGCCTCTCGCGTTATCACGTCAACGGCTTCAACACCCTCAAAATCCTCGATCCGGACGTCTGCCGACCCTTCGACCGCGACCGCGCTGGCATCAATCTCGGCGAAGGGGCAGGGTACGTGGTCCTCGAAACGGCCGAGCACGCCCGAGCGCGTGGTGTCCGCCCCATCGGCCGACTCTCCGGCGCGGCCAACGCCTGCGATGCCTACCACCCAACGGCCTCCTCGCCCGACGGCCTCGGTCCCTATCTGGTCATGCAGCAAGCTGTTCAGGACGCCGGGCTCACCCCCGACGACATCGATTACATCAATGCGCACGGCACCGGCACACCCAACAATGATCTCACCGAGGGCCTCGCGGCTATGCGACTCTTCGGCGACCGCGTCCCGCCCATCGCCTCCATCAAGGCCTATACGGGTCACACCACCAGCGCCGCCGGCAGCATCGAAGCCATCATCGCGCTCCTGGCCATCGAACACCAGTTCCTCCCCGTCAACCCTCTACTTCCGGAATCCCATCCCGGAGCACAACTTCCGGCCCCTCACGGATCCGCAGCCCACGCGCCCCTGTTCGCCACATCCTCTCCAACTCCTTCGGCTTCGGTGGCAACGACACCGCGCTCATCCTCTCCGCCGTCTAATAACTACCTCTACTTCTACCCTCTATATGCCTATACCTATATATATACGCTCCGCCCGACAGATCTCCGCCCAGACGCCCCTCACCGACGACTGGTTCTGACAACCCCATCCTTCACCGCGACGCCACGGCCGTCCGCAGCCTTGACCCCAACTTTTCGGAGCACATCCCGCCACTCGTCGCCCGCCGCCTCTGCACCCTGCTGCGCCGTGCCGTCGTCCTCTCGCCTTACTCCTCCGCGAGGTTGGCCTCGAGCAACCCGACGCCATCATCAGCGGCACAGGCCTTGGGTGCATCCAAAAACACCGAGCGTTTCCTCCACGCCATCTCGCCAGGAGGGCGAGCAATGCCTCAGCCCACGGCCTTCATGCAGTCCACGCACAACATCATCAGCTCCACCATCGCCATCGACCTCAAGTGCCACGCCCACAACACGACCTACGTCCACCGCGGCACCTCCTTCGAGAACGCCCTCCTCGACACCCTCCTGCGGCTCCGCTCGGGCAGCATCCGCAACGCGCTCGTGGGCGGCTTCGACGAACTCACCGACGACTATCTTCAGTTCTTCCGTCGTACCGGTCGCTGGCACCACCCCCGACGGTTTCGCCGGCGAAGCCGCCGTCAGCTTCCTCCTCGACGGCCAACAAGACGCCAACACCCTCTGCCGCCTCGACGACCTCCGCCTCCTCTATCGCCCCACGCCCGACACCCTCCGCCACGCCCTCCACGATCTCCTCACCGCCAACAGCTGCTTGTTAGGTGACATCGACGCCGTCCTCATCGGCCTCAACACCAACTCCGACAACGACACGGTCTACCCTCGACACCGCCGCCGAACTCTACCCCGCGACGCCACTCATCCGCTACAAGCACCTCTTCGGCGAATCCTCTCCGCCTCCGCCCTCGCACACTACGTCGCCGCCACCTGCCTCCGTCGTGGCCACATCCCGTCGCACCTCCGCCTCGACTCCGCCGCCGCGTCCCTCCCCGTCCGCCGCATCCTCATCCACAATCACTCGATGAATAAAACCCACACCCTCACCCTTCTTTCCGCATGCTAAGACTACTCATCCTTTCCACCTCCAGTCCATCCTTCTCGTCTCCGGACAGACCTTCCCTCAAGTTTGCCCTCACCAAAATGCTCCCCTTCTCCTGGACGTGGGCCTTCTTCCGCAGCGCCCTTTTCAACTGGCAATTCTCTGCCTCGGGGATTGCCATGGGCCCGCCTCCCTGCTTTGGTTCTACATCCTTCGCCACCACAATCTCTCCCTGGCCTACCCTGCTGCTCAGCACCAGCTACATCTTCGGCCTCCTCGCCTCCATCCTCATTCTTCACGAGCCTGTCCCCCGTCCGCTGGTTGGGCGTCCTCCTGATCATGTCCGGCGTCGCCCTCCTCACTCGCTAAGGCTGCCTCGAGCGATTCCATCACACGAGCGCGCCTCATGATAGCACGTCTTTAGTCATCGTTCCCCTTCTACCCCCTGACATAGGGCCCTCAAAGGTTACATCACGGCCCTGATTCAGGCATTCACCCCACGAATCAGGCCATGCATCCCGAAAAAACATGACAAACACAAAGAGCTCCATCTCAACACTCTAACTCACCCCCAAAAACACAACGACAGCGCTTGACACATTTCTCGAGAAAGATTTTTGGCGTTGTTGGAAAGGGCTTACATTTGTGCACGTTTAAAAACATATAAACATGAAAACCGAAGAAATTCTGTCATCATTAGAGGCCAAGCATCCTGGTAGAAAAGGGAATACCTGCAGGCCGTGAAAGAAGTACTCACCTCTATTGAGGGTGTCTCCAACGAGCATCCAGAGTTTGAGAAAGCGAAAATCATCGAGCGTCTTGTCGAGCCCGATCGCATCTTCACTTTCCGTGTGCCCTGGTCGACGACCAAGGCGAAGTGCACGTAAACCTGGGTTACCGTGTCCAATTCAACAACGCGATCGGCCCGTACAGCGTGGCCTCCGCTTCCATCCATCCGTGAATCTCTCTATCCTCAAATTCCCTCGGCTTCGAGCAGACCTTCAGAAAACGCTCTTACCACCCTCCCCATGGGCGGCGGCAAGGGCGGCGCAGACTTCGTATTCCGCGGACGTAGCGACGCTGAAGTCATGCGATTCTGTCAGTCGTTCATGCTCGAGCTCTGGCGTAATATTGGCCCCGACACCGACGTCGCTGGTGACATCGGTGTTGGCGCACGTAGTAGGCTATCTCTATGGCATGTATAAGAAGCTCGCCGCGAACACACCGGAACTCTCACCGGCAAGCGCATGGAGTTCGGCGGATCGATCCTCCGTCCGGAAGCTACGGGCTCGGGCGGTCTCTATTTTCGTCAACCAGATGCTCCGCGAGCACGGACACGACATCAAGGGCAAGACCGTAGCCGTTTCCAGGCTTTGGTAACGTGGCTTGGGGTGCCGTAACGAAGGCTACTGAGCTGGGCGCGAAGGTGGTTACCATCTCCGGTCCTGACGGATATATCTACGATCCGGCTGGCGTTTCGGGTGAGAAGATCAACTATATGCTGGAGCTCCGCGCATCGGGCAACGACATCGTGGCTCCGTACGCTGACAAGTTCAAGGAGGCTACTTTCACCGCAGGCAAAACGTCCGTGGGAGCAGAAGGTAGACATCGCGCTGCCTTGCGCACCCAGAACGAGCTCAATCGCTGGGGACGCTCGCGCCTTGATCAACAACAAGACGCTCTGCGTAGCCGAGATCTCTAACATGGGATGCACCGCTGAGGCTGTCGACCTGTTCTTGGAGAACCAGCAGCTGTTTGCGCCAGGTAAACTGTCAATGCCGGTGGCGTAGCTACCTCGGCCTCGAAATGACACAGAACGCTATGCACCTCTCTTGGACGGCTGCTGAAGTAGACGAACGTCTGCACCAGATCATGAGCAGCATCCACGAACAGTGCGTTGTTCACGGACGTGAAGGCAAATACATCAACTATGTAAAGGGTGCCAACATCGCTGGCTTCATGAAGGGATGGCTCGTGCAATGATGGCGCAAGGTATTGTCTAAGCCTGTCAGTCTCCCGCCCATAATCCGCGGACTTTACCCGGACTTTGGCGATGAAATCTTCCACCCGGCGTATGCTTTCAGGCATGGGCCGGGTGGTTTGCCCTATAGTGGCAATAGGCGGCGGCGAGGCCATCCGTAGCGTCCAGCTGGGGGAGCATGTCGGCCTCGGGGATGTGTAGGATGCGCTGCAGCATGCCTCGCCACTTGCTCCTTGGACGCCTGACCATTGCCGGTGATGGCCATTTTGATCTTCAGCGGGGCATATTCAAAGATGGGGATCTCGCGATTCAAGGCGCCGCGATAGCCGCACTCTGCGCACGCCTGAGCTTGAGCATACTCTGCACATTCTTCCCAAAGAAGGGTGCTTCGATCGCCATCTCGTCGGGGTGATACTCGTCCATCAGGGCAAGCACTTTTCTGATAGATGCGGTGCAGGCGGAGGTAATGATTCTCGTAGCGGTCGAGCTTCAGCACCCCCATCGTCACTAAGGCCGTCGTACGTCCCTGGACGATGAGCACGCCGTAGCCCATCACAACTGTGCCCGGGTCGATGCCGATGATGACGCGCTCCGCGGTTTGTTCCGGAAGTTTCATTGCAGCGCCAACTCCTCCAAAAGGGTGGAGAACAGGCCACCTCTGTGCCATATCGCTTTGCGACGGCCTGCAGCAGCTCGTCGCCGGAGGCCCTCAACCAACGATGCAACGCGGCTTCGTCTGGGACACAAAACTGCATGGACACGGATCGGCCGTTGCTGTCCTCGACCTCGTGCAGAATGCGCTGCAAACGCAGCGTGTGGAACTCTGGGTGCTGCCCGATGGCAGGCAAAAGGGTCGTTCGCAAATAGTTCAGTCCATCCTCATAGGTCTGGTTTGAGAAATGGAACGTGGTGTAGAAAAACAAGCATATCTATTCGAATGAATTTTGATCAAAATTAGGGCGTCTGAAGGAAAGATCTATATTTGCGCCGTCTTAACCCTGAAGGGGCATTAGCTCATCTGGTTAGAGCGCGACACTGGCAGTGTCGAGGTGAGTGAGTTCGAGTCCGCTATGCTCCACACGAATTATTCCAATAACAGCTTACACAAGAAGGCGCCTGACTTTTACACGCAAGATGTAAGGCCGGGCGCTTTCATATGGGCCTACGCTTATGCTCCGACGACCGTCCGAAGGCAAAACCCTCAGGGTTCAGAGCTCCGACGACCGTCCAAGGCAAAACCCTCAGGGTTCACAGCTCCGACGACCGTCCAAGGCAAAAACCCTCAGGGTTCGGAGCTCCGACGACCGTCCAAGGGCAAAACCCTCAGGGTTCAGGGGCTCTGACGACCGTCCAAGGGCAAAACCCTCAGGGTTCATAGCTCCGACGACCGTCCGAGGGCCAAACCCTCAGGGTTCAGAGCTCCGACGACCGTCCGAGGGCAAAACCCTCAGGGTTCGGAGCCCGACGACCGTCCAAGGGCAAAACCCTCAGGGTTCAGAGCTCCGACGACCGTCCAAGGGCGAAACCCTCAGGGTTTACTTCTTCCCTTATGACCGATGGGGATTAATGTACCAGAAGGCTTTGATATGCTGGCTGCTGCCGTCGGGATGATAGAGCTCGACATAGAAGATATAGACGCCAGGAGAGAGGCCTGCACCGTCCCAGCGGATCTCTCCTTCGGGGTTAGCAGCTGATTGTTGCGATTACAGCCACCTTTTGGCCATTGCTCGAATAGACTGCCATCTGACATCGATAGTCGGGCTTGTCCATCCGGTAGCGAATCAGGTAGTCGCGTGTGGAGGCATTGTATTCCGGCTCACTGATCGTCGCACCCTCCTCGATTTGTGACGACGTTCCGGACCGTGAGTTCTTATAGCCCGGCGTACCATAACCCGTTCTCAGAGCTGGCCGATGTCCAGTTAGCGGCCTCTGCAGAGCTGCCATCCGGGCTGATACGCTCCAGTGCCACACCCCTCCGGATTTTAACTGCGCTACTATGCCACTTCGAGGAATAGGTCACCCTCATCGACCACGGTACTGTCGAGCCGTCCGGAGCAGGACGATCGTAGCTCCCTGATTGTTCAGCGCAGGCAGCTTGAATCGCGGATGGCGTCGAGGGCAGGCGTACGGAAGAGGCTGGTCACTCGTTGGGATCGGACGTTAGAACGAGGTAGTCACCCGGTGCGAGGGTCGTGGCAAGCGAGGTGAGCGAGTGACGCGTGCCAAGGTGTCCATCACTTTTTGCGGAGTGCGATAGCCAGTCCATGGGTTGACAGCGTCCGGTCGGATCGGTTGTATAGCTCAATATACTCGCTACCGCGCGGCTGCGGGTCGAAGAGTATTTCGTTGAGGATGATCTCCCTCGGCTCCACTTGCTCCGTAGCGTCCGGTTCATTCGGCTTATTGAGCTCATCCGGTTTGTCAGGTTTGTCCGGCGCACCCTCCGAGTTTTCCTCGCCCGGTGTACCGCCACGCGGATCGGACGAGAGATGCCACTTGTCGCCCTCGCCACGCTCGATGGATCGGCCGGCCTTGGCTTTCGGATAGGTGTAGCTATGGATCACCGTCCCAGATGGATCCTTCAAGGCCAACGGCTTACCCGCGTTGATCATGTTGGCCGGGAAGCGCTTCAACGCGACTTCCGCAGCACCGTCAGCCACACTAATCTCACGCCCCGCTTTATACAACAGCGGCACAACCGCCAGCTGGGAGTTCAGTGTCGGGAAGCGGAATAGACGTCTTGTCATACACGAACGCCCAGCCTTCGAGGTCGATCTCGTGATCGGTCGTATTATGCAACCTCCACGTACTCCGTAGCAGGGAGCTTCGTCAGTCCGCGCGGGTCAGCCATCACCTGTTGATAAAGCACGTCGCTAGGGGATGCTTTTGGCATCAGATTCGTCTGGTCTGTCAGGTGTGCCCCTCTGAGTTTTCCTCACCCGGTGCACCGCCACGCGGATCGGTCAGGGGAGATGCCACTTGTCGCCTTCTCCGCGCTCAATGGATCGGCCAGCCTTGGCTTTCAGCAAGTGTAGCTATGAATTACCGTACCCGATGGATCTTTCAAGGCACAACGGCTTACCCGCGTTAATCATGTTAGCCGGAAACGCTGCAACGCTACCTCGCAGCACATCAAAGCACACTAATCTCACGCCTTGCTGCTATACAACACGGCATAACCACCAGCCGAAAGTTCGGTGTCGGGGAGTGGAATAGACGTCTTGTCATACACAAAGGCCCAGCCTGTCGAGGTTAATCTCATGATCGAGTCGTGTTATGCAGCTCCACGTACCCGTAGCAGGGAGCTTCGTCAGTCCGCGCGGGTCAGCCATCACTTCATTGATCAGCACATCGCCGGGGAAGACTTTTCCTTCTCCGGTTTATCTGGCTTGTCAGGCATATCCTCCGAGTTCTCTTCGCCCGGTGTACCGCCGCGGATCGGACGAGAGATGCCACTTGTCGCCCCTCACCGCGCTCGATGGATCGTGACTGCCCTGGCTTTCGGATAAGTGTAGCGATGAATCACCGTACCCGATGGATCTTTCAAGGCCAACGGCTTACCCGAGTTGATCTGTCGTTGGCAGGAAGCGCTTCACTGCGACCTCCGCAGCACCGTCAGCTCACTGATCTCACGCCCCGCTTTATACAACACGGCATAACCGCCAGCTGGAAGTTCGGCCTCGGGGAGCGGAATAGATGTCTTGTCATACACAAAGGCCCAGCCTTCGAGGTCGATCTCGTGATCGGTCGTGTTATACAGCTCCACGTACTCCGTGGCAGGGAGCTTGTCAGTCCGCGCGGGTCAGCCATCACTCATTGATCAGCACGTCACCGGGGGATGCTTTTGGCTTTTCAGATTCGTCTGGTCTGTCAGGTGTGCCCTCCGAGTTTTCCTCGCCTGGTGTACCGCCACGCGGATCGGACGAGAGATGCCACGTATCGCCTTCACCGCGCTCAATGGATCGGCCAGCTTTGGCTTTTCGGATAAGCGTAGCTATGATCACCGTACCCGATGGATCTTCCAGGGCCAACGGCTTACCCGCGTTGACCATATTGGCCGGAAAACGCTTCAAGCGCGACTTCCGCTGCACCGTCAGCCACACTGATCTCACGCCCTGCTTTATACAATACGGCATACCCCCAGCTGGGAGTTCAGCGTCGGGGAGCGGAACAGACGTCTTGTCATGCGACAGGCCCAGCTCTTCGAGGTCGATCTCGTGATCGGTCGTTTCAGTGCAGCTCCACGTACCCGTGGCAGGGAGCTTTGCCAGTCCGCGCGGGTCAGCCATCACTCCCATTGATCAGCACATCGCCGGGGAAGATTTTCTCCTCTCTGGTTCATCCGGTTTGTCAGGCGCACCCTCCGAGTTCTCTTCGCCCGGTGTACCGCCACGCGGATCGGACGAGAGATGCCACTTGTCGCCTTCTCCGCGCTCGATGGATCGGCCAGCCTTGGCTTTTGGATACAAGGTAGCTATGTATCACCGTACCCGATGGATCTCTCAAGGTCAACGGCTTACCCGCGTAGACCATGTTGGCTGGAAAGCGCTTCACCGCTACCTCCGCAGCACCGTCAGCTACACTAATCCACGCCCCGCTTTCATACAACACGGCATAACCGCCAGCAGGGAGTTCAGTGTCGGGAAGCGGAATAGACGTCTTGTCATACACAAAGCGCCCAGCCTTCGAGGTCGATCTCGTGATCGGTCGTGCTATGCGCTCCACGTACCCGTCAGCAGGGAGCTTCGTCAGTCCGCGTGGGTCAGCCATCACTTCATTGATCATCAGCATCGCCGGGGAAGACTTTTCCTTCTCCGGTTTGTCTGGCTTGTCCGGCGCACCTCCGAATTTTCCCCGCCCGGTGTGCCGCCACGCGGATCGGATGAGAGATGCCACTTGTCGCCTTCACCGCACTCGATGGATCGGCTCAGCCTTAGCTTTCGGGTAAGTGTAGCTATGGATCACCGTACCCGATGGATCTTTCAAGGCCAACGGCTTACCCGAGTTGATCATGTTGGCAGGGAAGCGCTTCACCGCGACTTCCGCTGCACCATCAGCTACACTAATTTCACGCCCTGCTTTATACAACACGGCATAACCGCCAGCTGGAAGTTCGGCCTCGGGGAGCGGAATAGATGTCTTGTCATACACAAAGGCCCAGCCTTCGAGGTTAATCTCATGATCGGTCGTGTTATGCAGCTCCACATATTCCGTGGCAGGGAGCTTCGTCAGTCCGCGCGGGTCAGCCATCACTTCATTGATCAGGATATCACCGGGGGAAGATTTTTCCCTCTCCGGTTTGTCTGGCTTGTCAGGCGTATCCTCCGAGTTCTCTTCGCCCGGTGTACCGCCACGCGGATCGGACGAGATGCCACTTGTCGCCTTCTCCGCGCTCGATAGATCGCCCAGCCTTGGCTTTCGGATAGGTGAGCTATGGATTACCGTGCCAGATGAATCTTTCAAAGGTCAGCTGTTTTCCTCATCAGACATATTGAGAGGGAAGGTTTTAAACCCCAATCCCAACACCTTCTTGTTCAATGGCGGGACTTTTCCCTGCGATAAAGCTACTGGCGTAATGATTTGCAGCAAGGGCACGTCAGCAAGCGGATCACAGTCCCGTCATAGATAAAACTCCAGCCCTCAGAGTGAGATCGTATGATCTGTTGTGTTGTACAACTCCACGTAATCCGTCTCTGGTAATCCTTTTGGCTCCCTTCGGCGAGGCCACTAACCTCGTTGATCACTATGTCGCCGGACTTGACCGTATCGGATGGCGACGAGGTGGTTCTGACGGTGTATCTGGCGGCGTAGTCGGATCGTCCGGCTTAGGCGTGGGAACAGATGGCGCCACAGAGTTTTTCCTCGCCCGGTGTACCGCCACGCGGATCAGTCGAGAGATGCCACCTATCGCCTTCTCCGCGCTCGATGGATCAGCCTGCCCTGGCTTTCGGTAAGTGTAGCTATGGATCACCGTGCCAGATGAGATCTTTTGAGTCAGCAGTCTTCCTCGTCAGACATATTGAGCGGGAAGTTACTGAAACCCCAATCCCAACGCCTTCTTGTTCAACGGCAGACTTTTCCCCTTGCGATAAAGCACGGCGTAACGATTCGCGGCAAGTGTCACGTCAGGCAAGCGGATCACAGTCCTGTCATAGATAAAACTCCAGCCCTTTGAGTGAGATCGTGATCCGTTGTGTTGTACAACTCCACGTAATCCGTCTCTGGTAATCCTTTGGCTCCCTTCGGCGAGGCCGCAACCTCGCTGGGATCACTATGTCGCCGGGATGAGGCTGGAGCTGGCGTGGCCGATGTACACAGATGGCTGATGAATAACAGGAGTAGAAGGTGAACTAGAAGTGGGCGTTGAGTATGATGAGTTCCAGTAAGCAACTTGCCAGGAGTTAAAACATGTGTGTGACTCGTCAGATTCGCTCGCCGAGGTCTCCAAAACGATAAAAGCAGGGAAGTTCTCGCTTTATCTGTTCTCTTTGATCTTTGGTTGTCTCTATTGTTTTCCATGATGGTTTTGTCTCATGAAAATTGCTCGCAAAAGCAAAATGATTACGACTGAAACCATCAACAATGGGGACGTCGTATGTCCTGAAGTGAGGCTTGTTCCACTTTATTAAAAGCTGACCCAAACTCGACAAGATTCTGTCTTCATAGCCCATTTTGAGTGCCAAACGACGTGCTTTTCAGTCAAGGCATAGTTGTCAAACAAGCCACAGCCTCCATCAGTTAGCAGGAGGTCAAACGCATAGGGAGAGTGAACTGGAGAGCTGCGGAGTTCGATGTAAAAAGGCCTGCAGAGGCGTCTCTGAAAGCCACGCGACGAGTTAAATACGCTTTGGAAATGACTGAGAATGCTGCAAACGCCACGAAAAATCTGTCTGCAGTTTGCAACACCGTGCAAGCATTTCCAAAGCACTTTAGCCGCTACAACGCCTCTATCGGAAACATCCTATTGGAATAGAGAAAGTCCATCCTTCGTCGAGACATACGTTCCGGAGTGTCGAGAGCAAAACCAGGCGCATACCCTCAGGCCCACCACCACTTTTGATGCGGTCGCCTACTTCTCCGCTCACTTCTTGTATTGAGTTCATGAGACAAGAAAAGCGGCACCTTTGGATAGGCATGCCCGCTTCTTCACTTATTCCGACCCCATCCATTCAATCAGGTGACCTAGCAGATGATCTGTTACCGTACTACCATCTTGTGCCGTCTTGCCGTCGATGACTACACACAGAAGCCTTTCTCGGCGAGCGGTTCACGCGTCTGCCCTTCTTCGGCTGCGTCGATACGCTTAGTACAACGCACCGCTACGGGGTCGAGACCTCTGCACGTGCACGGCGGTCAGACTCGATCTAGAGTACGCCCTCGTGAGCCCATACGCGGATAGAAGCAGCTCAAGCTGGGGCGCCTGATCTATCTGATCCTCGACGTGCCTCTTAATAAGGATGCACGACGAGTCTGAACTCCATTCCTACCACTCTGCATAATCAGGACTTCCGTTATTGATCTCATCGATAGCCCAAACGGCACTAGAAGGTCGTAGGCTCTGTAACCGTCAACGTGTCTCCCACGCCCGAGGAAGCGGATGGATCTTGTTTTCGCTGCTTGATTGCTCACAATCGGTTTCCTCTGGTGGCTCCAACCAATCAGTACATAGCCACGAACAGCGTAACCCTTACTGGTGAACAGACAGCGACTTCTGGAGTACCGACTCATCTATTTTGCTACCAGCTTTAATCTGAATGCCTGGATGCACAGAGAGATCTGTACCTCCTCATAGTCTGGAATGCCATTACCGTTTGGCGTCATCGGCCCATACGGCATAAAAGCGTCACATCGTTCCGGATCAGGAACTTCGCTCCCGGGCTGCTATCAGATGATCCTTGACTCGCGTCGGCCTGAGCCTCGGGTTGTAAATCCGAGACGGACTCGGAGGTTGGGTAGGTCCAACCGATAAACATCGTACCCGAAAGTGCCAAGTTGCCCTTATCCTTTACAGTCACCATCGTGCTGTCTTGCGTAACGACTCGGATCTGTCGGAACGGTTCCCGTAGCACCATTTGGCGTCATAGGTCACGCCCTTCTGGAGGTAGTCGGGCACATTGTCGCTCTGACTGTTCGGACCCGTCTTGTCCTCACACACATCACGGCGTAGAGGTTTGCGGAGTGCGGATGAGTAAGATGCTTGCTGATTCGAGCTGCTTCATGTCGACCGGGTACAGCGGATGCAGTTGTCACCATAGAGACACTTGAAGTGTGCCATCCGATAAATACCGTCTGGTTAAGCGTCAAGTCGCCCTCGTCCTTGATGGTCACCTGGTCGCCATTATTATAGAGGTTGGCATCCTGCGAAGCCGTACCACTGCGCACCGTGGCGCGATAGGTCCGCCATCTTCGGCTGTAGTCTGGCTTGCCGTCTGGTGTGCCGCTCGGACCGGTCTTATCTACTGCCCATACCGCAGTGCGAGCGTCGATGTCAGCCGTGATGGTGAAGGTCTCACCTGGCTGCTTCCGATCGGTTATCGCGCCTTGTGCCGCCAGCGTCTCAACTAACGGATGCTCACTCAGAGCTCCAGCCGATGAATACGGCAGATTACGGGTCAGCTGTTCTTTTGCCTTTCACCGTTACGGTCGCATGTTGTCATAGCGGTTGGCATCTGTCGGCGCTGCGCCTGTGCCACCGTTACCGTCGTAGGTGACGCCGTTTTGCAGGTAGTCGGGCAGCATCATCGCTCTGTCCAGCTGGGCCGGTTTCGTCCTCACCCCATACGGCGAAGAGCGTCGTGTCGGTGGTGATGGTGAACGTCCTCGTTTTCCTTCTTCCGTTAGTTACGGCGTCGTGCTCCGCCTCGTGGTCATGCCAAACGCCTTCTTGCCGAAAGCTCCAGCCAACAAACGCGGCCTTATCGCGGCTCAGATCATTCTGCCCAGAACGTTCACTGCGTCATTGTTGTTATAACGTTTGTTATCCGTCGGCGCTGTAACTCGGTCGAGTCTCGTTGCGTTGTCGTAGGTAACGCCTTCTACAGGTAGTCAGGGGATATTATTCGAGTTGCCGTTCGGGCCGGTCTTATCCTGACCCCAGATAGCGTAGAGCTTATTGGTCGTAGACGATACTGAACTTGTCTCCGGCTTGCTTCAGGCCTGTCGCTACATCGGCTGCCTCGTGTCAGAGCGCGGCTATTGAAGAGCTGCCAACCTCCGTGTCAAGTGCCTTTATCCTCCGCGTGTCACTTCGTCATTGTCGTTATAGAGGCTGTTATCCGTCGGAGCGTCGCCTGTGCCACCGTTAGCATAGTAAGCTCACACTGTCCTGGCTATAGTCCGCTTACCGTCGGGCGTACCGTTCGGGCCAGTCTCGTCTCGCCCATACGGCGAAGAATGTCGTGTCCTGGGTAATGGTGAAGTTCTGCGCTTTCGTCTTCAGATCACTTGACGGATCGCTGGCCTTCTTGATCGCTTTCTTTTTCTGCGTAAAAGCTCCAGCCGACAGAATGCTGCACCTGTACGAACTGAGGCTACTGGAATCTTCACCTCAACCTGCGTATTGGCGTTGTAGAGGTTGTTGTCCGTCGGAGCCGCACCGGTTCCACCGTGCCGTTACTGCTGTAGGTGACCCGTTTTGCAGGTGAGTCAGCGATACCGTCAGAGTGTTCCGTTCGGGCGGTCTATCCTCTCCCAGAGGCAAAGAGGATCTTCTGTTAGCCGAGTACTTGAAGGTGGCATCCTCTGGTGATCGCTGCTGGCATCAGCCTTCGTGATCAGGAGAGGTTTTCAGTTTGAAGAGCTACCGAGGAAGACGGCCTGTACGAAACTGGCCACCCTTTATCGAGCACTTTCACGTCATTGTCATTGTAAAGCTGGAATCTGTACGGAGCCGTACCACCGGTGTTGTCGTTGCCCTTGTAGGTCACGCCGGTTTGGCTGTAGTCAGGCTTACTGTCGGGGTACCGCCCGGGCCTGTTCCTGTCGACGTCTACACGGCAAAGAGCGTCAATGGCTGTGATGTTGAAGTGGCACCGGTCTTCTTCTAGGTCTGCGGGTTCATCCGCGGCCTGGTGTGATCAGAGGCTTCTAAAGGAAGCTCCAGTTGAGGAACACGGCCTCGGTGCGAACTATCGTGCCGGGAATCTTTTACAGCTACTGACGTGCCGCTGTTATAGCGGTTGTTATCTACCGCAAGTATCGCCACGGTTTGGTTGTTACTGTTGTAGGTTAATCTTGCAGATGAAGCCAGACAACATCAGAGGTTCCGCCTGGGCCGGTCTTTGTCTCACCCCATACGGCGAAGAGTGTCGTCCGGGTAATGGTGGTGTTCTGGCCTTCGTCTTCAGATCACTTGGCAGATCGCTGGCCTTCTTGATCAGCTCTTTCGCGTGAAGCTCCAGCCGACGAATGCTGCACCCGTACGAACGAGGTCAGCCGGAATCTTCACCTCAACCTGCGTATTGGCGTTAGGAGATTGTCATCTGTCGAGCGGGCACCGACTCCACCGTTACCGTTGTAGGTGACCCGTTTTGCATAGTCGGGCACATTGTCACTGCTGCCATTGGGCCTTTCATCGACGGCCCATGGGCGTGCCGTCGTCGGTCTTGATGGTGAACTGTCGTTCTCCTCTTCAGGTCTGTCGGCTCGTCGCCTTAGCTGTACGAGACCCTTCTGCGTAAAGCCCAACCGATGTGGTATCCACGCTTGAGGTCGCCCGCTTCCCTTTACGGTCACTTCATCCTCGACATAGGGCCCCTCTCGGGTCCGTCGATCCGCCACCGTTACCGCTGCTGTAGGGGTCACGTTGAGCGTAGCGTTGCAGCTGCTCCATCACGGTCACAGTGTCACCATCGGGAGTGTGCACGCCATACGAGCCAATTATCGAGTATTGACCCGCTTATCCGACGTAACCGTGTATGTATTCTCTATATTCCTAAAATAGGATTGCCAATATAGTGTCACTGATAACGTGTCGGACCACTTTCAGCTGTCAACACCGTACTTTTTGCAGGTGGGCAGATAAAACGGTCTCCCGTAATCTTCATTTGTTTGGGGATCTACTACTGTTATCGTAGATTTTATCGTGAGCTGCTTTCCATCTCTCCATAACGACCAATTTGATCTCTGAGGGTCTTCACGGGAAATGACGACTTCTGTCCATCTGATCTTATCTTTATAGTGGGCTTCGACTCGTTGACATACTCAATTATGTCCAGGATTCGTACTTAGCGGAAACGAATCATCTTGAATTGAACGAACTATTGCAGTACGTCTGCCCACGCATTTTGGAAATGGACATCGTTGATATAGAAAGAAGGATTCAGCTGCTGCATGGATGATGCTGCTGTAGCAGTAGGACATGTAAGATCCAAAGCCATATCCATAAAATAAGGCCTTCGTTGTCAAACAGATAACGAGGCCATGAAGATTCCGTAAGCTGTAGGCTGTAGAATGACATACCGAGCTCGGATTACCACCACGTACCCCTTGACTACTCAAAAGCATCGTCTGTCCAGCCTCAATCTTAATGGTCACGTTTTCTTTGTCGCGTAGGGCCACGATCAATGCATAATGAGACGACAACCTATTCGAAGTTAAATGAGTAACGCTGTCAATGACTGTCAACAGGAGGAATCTACACAAGCGATTCATCGCCATTACCAACAGCACCGTTATTGTAATTCATTCCCACCATAGAGCAGACTTGCACTGCTTATTACTCTTGATATAGCAGCCCTTATTAGCCATCGAGACCTGAGTTCCACGAACTCCGGCGTTAAGTGTATAAAGTCTGTTGAGCTGGTGTATTAGTCTTCGAGCATTGTTCTGGTCTGCGCAACCTTTGGTGTTATTATGAGACGCAAATCAGCGATTATC